>ERZ791931.2285-NODE-2285-length-11409-cov-8.161617_pt1 | contig 11409 bp, 13 predicted proteins | sample MGYA00510127_ERZ791931 | MGnify/ENA primary metagenome ERZ791931 (study PRJEB30046, sample SAMN00792067) | human gut metagenome | study: EMG produced TPA metagenomics assembly of the A metagenome-wide association study of gut microbiota in type 2... | reverse complement strand
CCCTTGGGGAATACCAAACGGCCATGCTTGATTTTGCAGAAAAATCGGATTGCAATGAAGCAGACCGCACTGCAGAGGGCTTTGCTAAAATGTTCGGCAGCTATTTCCCGCCGGAGTTTTCTATCACGGAGGGCAATGCCTGGATGTCTGTTGCAAATAACTCTGTTCAGTATGTGGCAACCATCCGTCCCGGCGAAAAAGTTGCGAAGCTGGTCAAGCGGATGCACTATGTATCCTTTGTGGGGATGTTCCGGTCTGATCTCTTTGAGGGCCTGTGTGTTGGCCATGCACCGAAAAAATGCAAAATCTGCGGCAAATGGTTTCTGACCACCAATGCAAGGCACACCAAATACTGCGGCGGCTACGCTCCGGGGGACAAGCTGCACCGCACCTGCCGGCAGATCGGTAACCTGAAAGGCAGAGAACAGCGGGAACTTGCGGACGATCATCCGCTGAAACAGATTTATGAAAAGCGGCTGAATACCATAAACCGCTATGTGAAGCGTGGTACTCTGGACGCTGATCTTGCAGAGGTTATGAAAAAGCTGGCAAAAGATAAGATGCTCCGGGCATTGAGCAATGTAGCCTATGCCAAGGGCGATTATGAAAAAGAGATGGGACAGGCGGCTTTGAAGAAAGAAGCAAGTACAATTATTTAGAAGAAAGGGAAAAACATGAATAGAAAAGAACTTAGTCAAAATCATTGGAAATACTATTTAATGCTCGAAAAGCGTTTTGTTGAATCAATAGAGTTTGTAGAACTGCATGAGGACAATTTCGATGCGTTTTCTAACGGATATGCTCTCCTAATTCAAGCCATAGGCGCAGAGTTGGATACTGTGTTCAAAGAGTTTTGCGGTTTTAATACAACGGATCGAAAAACGATTGCAGACTATGCACAGCACATTTTGACCAACACACCGGATATAAAAAACCAAAAAATCAGTGTACAAGAGTACGATATCGAAATACAACCGTTTATGAACTGGGATATTAACCAGCCCGGGCAGTCTTTACAATGGTGGGGAGCCTTTACGGATGTAAAGCATAACCGCTACGAGCAGTTGAAGCAAGCAAAGCAGGAAAATGCACTGAATATCTTGGGAGCTTTGTATTTGATGGAAATGCTGTATTTGAAGAAAATCACTGCTGGCACGGATGAATTTGATGTATTTGATGAGTCTTCTAACCTATTTACTCTGAAAAACTGGACAACAAAGGCAATTCCTTTGAGCGAGGCTTTTGCGGTATTGGGCGAAATGATTGAAAATGATGACGGGAGTGTTAGTCGGACATTTGATGCTTAGGCAACCGGTAATGAATTATAAATTTGAGATGTATTAGGAAGGAGGTGCGCTATGCTGAATAATTTTTCATGGAATATGAACGGATACATACCGAAACACCAAGTTAATCCACACGGGGATGGCATCATTCCCTATGTGGCAGAGCGCATCTTCCAATTAGAACCAGAGCCGCCAGCGGTGGACAGTCTGAACGAATATATCCTGTCTGCCTTACAGGAGAAGAATTTGATATATTTCTCGTTCTTTCTCCACCACTACGAACCGCAGCTTAATAAGCGTATCAAGAGCTTTCTTGGTGTGGATGGCGGCGATCTGTACGACACAGACCGTTTTCTGGATATAAAGCTATCCTGCCGAGAACAAATGCTCCAGAAGCTGATGGACTACGATCCCGCCAAGGGTGCGGAGTATGCCACCTACATTTTTCCGTTCATCCGGGATGCTATGCTCCGTTTCCGTATGGGCGAAGAAAAGTGGTCGGCGTCATCTCTGAGCAATTACAAAATGGTGCGGTCAATGGCATGGCTGTACCACAACACCAAGGATGCGGTTAGCGAGTTTTCCAAGAAGTACAACTGCGATCTGGCCCTTGCGGAAGAATATCTGAAAGTTGTCCGTGGCATCCGCAATCAGCAGCCGTTCTATGTAACAGACGAGGACGGTGAGGAAACGGGCGAGGATGTTGCCCTTGACGATACCTGGAACTATGCCGACATCCTCTGGAACGGCATACAGGCTGAAAAGATGCAACGGGCATTTGAGAAGCTGAACTTCAGGGAGCAAACCTTGCTTGAAAAGCGGTTGGCGATCTGTATGACCTGTGGGCGTGTCGGCTTATGGAAGAACCGCCCCACTTTTGAGGAATTGGCAGTCATGTTTGAGGGCAGCACAGCCAGCGGTGCTGAGAGAGCTTATCGGAAAGCGGTGGATAAGCTAACGGAACTGTTGGTTGCCGAAGGTGCGCTCCATGCTGTCCGGTTGAAACAGGTGTCCAAAACCAAGCAAAAAAAGAAAATCGCCGCCGCAATCTACGAATATCAGGTAGACTGCGACGGCGATTGGGGCGAATTATCTCTAAATTTTGAAGCTAAAACAGCAGAAATTATTAGACTGGCAGACTGGGACACAATTAAGTCCAACAAATATGCAAAAGCGGCAATTTCCTATCTGCTGTACTGTAAAAATGAGAATTGTCCAAAGGACATAGTAATTCCGTTTGAATACTAATAATGCCGTATATTTGTCTCTAAAGGGCAAATATGCGGCATTTCTTTATTCTTTATGTGCGTGATCGTACATCTTTTGAATATCCTCCGGCAACTTATCCGGTATCATACTATGTACCCGATCTTCGTTGCCATCCTGCATGGCTTGTTCATAATACCAGCGCTTGAATTTAATCATATCCAACACACGACTTAAATGTTCAATTTCAGCTTCCACTGTTTTCTTTTGCTTCTCAAACAGTTCTTTTCGTTGAGGATAAGTAGCTGCTCCCTCCACACACCAGTCCATAAACTGCTTAATATCCTTGATTTCCAGACCGGAGCGTTTCAGGCACTCAATTACACGTAATGCTTCAATCTCTTTCTCACTGAATTTACGGATGCCGGAAATTCTTTCCATTCCCGGAAAAAGCCCCTGCTTGTCATAATAGCGCAAAGTTGAAATCGGAAGTCCAAACATTTCCGAAACCTGTCCAATCGTATACATATATGCCTCCACAAAAAGTTAACAAATTTATTTTACAAAATCTCTTGACCTAAAGTTAGGTTCAGGCTTTATCATTAGTATAGCAGTTATACAGAAAGATTGCAATGGCTATTCAGAAATATAGGAGGAATGATTTTATGGCAGAAAAACAAACCGCAGGAAGAAATGAATTGGGAACATTCGCTCCCAAGTTTGCCGAACTGAACGATGATGTATTATTTGGCGATATTTGGAGCAGAGAAAATCAACTTTCTCTGCGTGACCGTTCTCTTGTGACCGTCACTACTCTGATGGCACAAGGGCTGACCGATTCTGCTTTCCGGTTCCATCTGGAAAATGCAAAGAAAAACGGGATTACCCGGAAAGAAATTGCAGAGATTTTGACCCATGCCGCTTTTTATGCAGGCTGGTCGAAAGCATGGGCGGCGTTCCGTATGGCAAAGGAAGTATGGGGCGAGGATCCCGCTGAGGACGCTATGTCTAAACACGCCGCTTCCATGATTTTCCCGATCGGTACACCTAATGATGGCTTTGCGCAGTATTTTTCGGGCAGGAGCTTCCTTGCACCCGTGTCTAAGGAACAGGTCGGTATTTTCAATGTAACCTTTGAGCCAGGATGTCGCAACAACTGGCACATTCATCATGCCAGAAATGGTGGCGGTCAGATTCTTGTTTGCGTGGCCGGACGAGGTTACTATCAGGAATGGGGCAAACCGGCACAGGAGCTGCGCCCCGGCAGTGTGGTAAATATTCCTGTTGGCGTAAAGCACTGGCACGGTGCAGCGCCGGATAGCTGGTTCTCTCATCTGGCGGTAGAGGTTCCCGGAGAGGAAGCCTCTAATGAGTGGCTGGAAGAAGTCAATGATATCGACTACATTCAAGCAACGAAAGGAGAAACATTATGAAAAAAGTTATGCTATTAGTCGGTGCTGGACAGATCGGAATGGCGATTGCCCGCCGTGTCGGCACCGGAATGAAGATTATTGTAGGCGATAAAAAGACGGCGAATGCAGAAAACATTGCGGCTATTCTGAACAACGCTGGATTTGACGCTTTTCCTGTGGAAACCGACCTTTCCGATAGGGCTTCCATACAGTCCATGATTGCCAAAGGGCAGGAATACGGGGAGATCACCATGCTTGTAAATGCGGCAGGTGTTTCGCCCAGCCAAGCGCCCATTGAAGCTATTTTGAAGGTCGATTTATATGGAACGGCTGTCTTGTTGGAAGAAGTGGGCAAAGTGATTGCAAGCGGTGGTGTTGGTGTGACGATTTCCAGTCAGTCCGGTTGGAGAATGCCTGCATTGACCGCACAGCAAGATGAACAGCTTGCTACGACCCCAACGGAAGAACTTTTGTCACTGGATATCTTGCAGCCGGGAAATATTCGTGACACGCTCCATGCTTATCAGATGGCAAAGCGTTGTAATGAAAAGCGTGTCATGGCTCAATCTGTAGAATGGGGCAAGCGTGGAGCGAGGCTCAATGCCATTGCCCCCGGTATCATTGTGACGCCCCTTGCGATTGATGAGTTTAACGGCATTCGAGGAGACTTTTATAAAAATATGTTTGCAAAATGCCCTGCCGGTCGCCCCGGTACAGCCGATGAGGTGGCAAATGTGGCAGAACTTTTGATGAGCGATAAGGGAGCATTCATTACCGGCTCTACTTTTCTGATTGATGGCGGTGCAACGGCAAGCTATTACTATGGTTCTCTGAAACCACAATAACCTTGAAAGGATAACGTGGATTATGAAAAAAGTTTTATCGTTGTTACTCATACTTTTCATGTGTTTTGCGTTATCCGCCTGCAATAGCAGTCAGAATGCCGAAACAACAGAAACTACCGGGTATACCGTTTCAGAAGAAAGCAGCGGCACACAACAAGATGAGAATGGAGATACAGAGAATATGAAAGTTTTAATAGCATACTTTTCCCGCACTGGTGAAAATTATGGTGTCGGGCATATCGAAAAAGGAAACACTCACATAATAGCAGATATGATTGCAGAACAGGTCGATGCTGACCTATTCGAAATCAGCACCGTTGTGCCATATCCCGATGAATACGAAGCTTGTACAGAAACCGCAAAGCAGGAGCAGGAAGAAGATGCCCGTCCTGAACTGTCAGCCACCGTGGAAAACATGGAAGATTATGATGTTGTCTTTCTCGGTTACCCGATTTGGTGGAGCGACATGCCGATGGCAGTCTACACATTCCTCGAGAGTTATGATTTTTCGGGAAAGACAATCATTCCGTTCTGTACCCACGAAGGCAGTGGTCTTTCTTCCACCGACAGCAGCATTGCTGAAATCTGCACAGGTGCAGATGTTTTGGATGGATTAGAAATAAGAGGTTCTGTGGCACAAAATTCGCAGGATGAAGCACTAGCAGCAGTTACAGACTGGCTTGATAAAATTGAAATTTTAGATGAGAACTAAGGAGATATTACCATCATGGAAAAATTAAGCTTAACACAAGAATGGGACAAGGTGTTCCCGAAAAGCGACAAGGTGGATCACAAAAAAGTGACTTTCCATAACCGCTACGGCATCACACTGGCGGCGGATATGTACACGCCAAAGAGTGTGGTGGGCAAGCTTCCCGCTATTGCCGTCAGCGGTCCGTTCGGTGCGGTCAAGGAGCAATCCTCCGGTCTATATGCTCAAAAAATGGCAGAGTACGGATTTTTGACCATTGCTTTTGACCCGTCCTTTACAGGCGAAAGCGGTGGTAGTCCTCGTTATGCGGCTTCTCCGGACATCAACACCGAGGACTTCTGCGCAGCGGTGGACTTTCTCTCCGTGCAGGAGGATGTGGACTCCAAGCGTATCGGTATCATCGGTATCTGTGGTTGGGGCGGTATGGCAATCAACGCAGCAGCACAGGACACCCGTATCAAAGCAACTGCGGCAATGACCATGTACGACATGACCCGTGTAAATGCCAACGGTTATTTTGACAATGAAAACACACCCGAGGCTCGTTTCGCCAAAAAACTGGCAATGAATACCCAGCGTACTGAGGATTATAAAAATGGCAGTTATGCCCTTGCAGGCGGTGTCATCGATCCTTTGCCGGACAATGCCCCACAGTTTGTAAAAGATTATTATGCTTACTATAAAACCGAGCGTGGTTATCATCCTCGTTCTCTTAATTCCAACAACGGATGGAATGTGACCTCTCCTCTGTCCTTTATGAATATGCCAATTTTGCAGTATGCCGCTGAAATTCGGTCTGCGGTTCTACTGGTACATGGAGAAAAAGCGCATTCCCGTTACTTCAGTGAGGGAGCTTATGAAAAAATGACCGGAGATAATAAAGAGCTGCTTATCATTCCGGGAGCGAGCCATGTTGATCTTTATGACAATTTAGATGTCATTCCTTTTGAAAAGCTGAACAGCTTTTTTAATATGTATCTTAAATAAGGATAGAAAAATCAGTGTATAGGATAGGAGGCATGGAACATGAAGTATTTATTTATCAATGGCAGTCCAAATCCAAACGGCAATACTGCTGCATTAGCGGCAGAACTGCTTGAAGGAAAGAACTACAAATCTCTGAATTTAACAGATTACATCATTGGTGCTTACGGTCAGGAACTGCCCGGTGACGGGCTGGAAACTGTGATCGCCGCCATGGAGAACGCCAAGACCATTGTCATCGGCTCTCCTGTATACTGGCACAACATCTGCGGAAGTGTCCGCAATATGCTGGATCGTTTCTATGGAAAAGTAAAGGACGGATCCCTGGGTGATCGCAAACTGTATTTTATATTCCAAGGTGCCGCCCCAGAAAAGTGGATGCTGGAAGCTGGTGAATATACCATGAAGCGCTTTGCCGCCCTCTATGGTATGACCTACGGCGGTATGGTGACAAATAAAAATGAAGCGTCAAGATTGAATGGATCCCTATAAGGAGGAGTGGAACATGGAATATGTAACTTTGAATAACGGTGTAAAAATGCCGCAGCTCGGCTATGGTGTCTATCAGGTTACAAAAGATGAATGTGAACGCTGTGTCAGTGATGCCTTGAAAATCGGCTATCGTCTCATCGACACCGCCCAGAGCTATTTTAACGAGGAAGAAGTGGGTAATGCCATTGCAAAAAGCGGTATTCCCAGAGATGAAATTTTTCTAACCACCAAAGTCTGGATTGAGCATTACGGCTATGAAAGAGCTAAAGCATCCGTATTGGAATCCATGCGAAAATTACAGGTTGACTACCTTGACCTGTGTTTGCTCCATCAGCCTTTTGCAGATGCCTACGGAGCATACCGGGCATTGGAGGAACTGTATGACGAAGGGAAAATCCGTGCTATCGGTATTTCCAATTTCTATACTGACCGTATGGTGGATTTCGCTTCTTTTAATCGAATCAAGCCGATGGTAAATCAGGTGGAAATTCATCCCCACAATCAGCAGACGGAAGCGAAAGCATGGCATGATAAATACGGCATACAGATGGAAGCGTGGGCGCCATTCGGTGAAGGGCGGGGCGATATGTTCCACACGCCGGAACTGCAAGTCATTGCTGAGAAGTACGGAAAGTCTGTTGCTCAAGTCATTCTTCGTTGGCATTTGCAGCGTGGAATTGTCATCATTCCCAAATCTACTCACCTCGAGCGTATGAAAGAAAACTTTCATGTATTTGATTTTTCTTTGAGCGAGGATGATATGGCGGTTATTGCCACGATTGACAAAAAACAAAGCAGCTTCTTCTCACACACCGATCCGAATATGGTGGAGTGGTTTGTGAAGATGGTGGAGGAACGAAAACAGCAACACGACTGCACCAAAGATAAGAAAAACTGGTAATCGAGGAGGATATACATGAAAAAACCATATATGATCTGCCACATGATGATGTCTGTGGACGGAAGAATTGATTGTGGCATGACTGTAAAAATTGCAGGTTCCAATGAGTATTATGAAACGCTGCGTGCTTTGGATGTTCCCACAAATCTCAGCGGCAGGGTGACTGCACAGCTCGAATTGGCAGAACCCGGTGTGTTTATAGCAAAGAATCCAACAGAGAGCGTTGGAAAAGAAGGTTTCTCAAAAAAGCGGAGTGCAAATGGTTATCAGGTGGTGGTCGATACCAAAGGAACGCTCCTGTGGCATGACGATAGTAACGGCGATTCCCCGTTGATTGTTATTATGTCCACAGAGGTTACAAAAGAGTATCTTGCCTATCTGGATTCCCTGCATATTTCATGGATTGTCTGCGGTGAAACGCATATTGATCTGCATAAAGCTGTTGAAATTCTGTATACCGAGTTTGGCGTGGAACGCATGGCAGTTGTCGGTGGAGGTACGATCAATGCTGCTTTCCTCAATGCCGGACTACTGGATGAAGTCAGCATTCTACTCGGTCCCGGAATTGATGGTCGAAAAGGTATGACTGCTACTTTTGACGGTTTACCGTTAGACACAGAACCCGTCAATTTGAAGCTCCTAAGCGTACAGCCCAATAACAATGGCTCTGTCTGGCTTCGGTATGCTCTGCACTGATTGTTCTGCAAGTAAATCGTAATTTCACGTAAAAAGCAAAATCGGCAACATGGATTCTTTTCCTGTTGCCGATTTTGCTGATTTTTAGCCATCCAAAGGCTTTACCAAAGTATTAAATCATCCCAAAATACTCAAATGCTTCCATAATTGCCTTCTCTTTTTCCGGCGGACACTGGGGTTGTCTGGAATCCTCGGATTTCGGCAGATTGTAGTTCTTGCCAACCCCAATCCCACATTTTCGCTTAATTTGTGAGATATAAAGATTGGATACCTTTAATCCGCTATGCTCCAGCACATAGTCCTTAATCTGCGTGTAGGTTGCCCCATCCTGAAATTCGGACATATCCATATCTTCCAAAGAGAACTCAACCCGAATCTTTTTCGAGTCGACTTCACCCTTGGAAAGCAAGACAACCGTCTCAACGGTATTACCTTTGTCCCACAAAAGCTCCGTAACTTCCCCGCCATCCTTGAACACCGGAAAATTCAGACCAATCCGCTTTAGCGGATATTCAGACTCGTCATTCCTGTAAATTTCAATTTCCTTAATCAAGGCTGTGACCACATTTCTCTTTTCTTCGTCATTTATTATATTATAAACGCAGTCGAAATTCACCATGATTTTGTAAATATTCTCAAGAGTAATTGCCTGCTGCTTAATTGCATCTCGCCGAAGTCTGGCATCTTCGATTTTTTCCTCCAACTCAACAATGACATCATATAGGGAATCTAACCGCAAGGTCATATCATGGAGCTTTCGTTCCCGGTATTTTGCATCAGCAGGAAGACTGTCAATTTCCCGTTCCAATCTTGTTTTATTCAGATCAACTTCCTTCAGCTTTGCCTGATAGCCCTCCAGTTCTTTATCCACTGCTTTCGTGTCAATCTGAACGCCAATCCGTTTTTTAATGGCCTGGGCATATTCCTCATTCCTTACGATCTCACGAATTGCCTCAATGACCATCGGTTCAATATCGGTCTTTTTCAGCATTGCCTTATATTCACAATGCTTACCTCGGACCATCCTATTCCGACTACATACATAATAGTAAATTTCTTTGTAAGTGCCATCTTTATTTGTCCATGCGTGTTTATTCGTATACATGGGACTTCCACAAACCGGGCATTTCAGCAGACCGGATAACAAATGAACTCGATCCCGCCCAATTTTTGACGGTTGCTTTACTCCGGTTCTAAGACGCTTGGCATGAGCCTTTTCCCATACCTCCTCACTAACGATTCCTTTATGCTGTCCCTCTGTCAGAATGTAATCGTCATTTCTTTTCATCTGGTAATCGTTTTTTGTGCCTTTGACTTTTTCCTTCGTTCTCCGTCCATAGGCAATTTTACCGCAATAAACCGGGTTATCCAATATCAGTTTAATAAAATGTCCTGTCCAATCCTCTAATGTGCCATTCTGCCTCGGAATTTTCCGTATACCTTGTAAGTTCAACTGATTCGCAATACCACCCAAACCGATTTCCGATGAAGTATATAATTCAAAAATCTTCCGTATTGCCACAGCCTCTGTTTCTTCAATCATCAGCTTGTTATCTTCCAGTGTATATCCGTAGGGAGCAAAGCCGCCATTCCATCCACCCTGCCGTGCCTTTTCGCGCCGCCCGTTCATCGTCTGCTCGATAATATTCTCACGCTCAATCTCAGCCACAGCAGATAGTACAGAAATCAAAAGTTTTCCGCTTGTCTGAGAGGAATCAATCCCTTCTTCTATGCAAATCAGATTTACACCATAAGATTGAACCAACTCCAAAGAGTTAAGTATATCTGCTGCATTACGGCCAAACCGTGACAGCTTATACACTAAAATATAGTCAATGTCCAAGCCATCCTCAATATCTCTGAGCATTTTTTGAAAGGCAGGCCGTCCCTCAATGGATTTACCGGATTTACCGGCATCTTCATAAGTATCAACAACGATCATTTCCTCACGATCCGCAAATCGTGTCAGCATATTTTTTTGACCTTCCAGGCTGTATCCGTCCACTTGCATCTCTGTGCTGACCCTCGGATACAAAACACAGCGTTTTCCATATCGGTTCATAATTCATACCTCCAAAATTAACTTTTGGAAAATATCCTATGTAAAGCTGCGATTCTCACGCAGCTCCGTCAACCTCGCCCAGCACTCTCATACCATATTTCTCGATGATATGTGCCAGCGAAGTGATAAACGCTTCAAATTTTTGTTCCGCCAGAAGTTCTTCTGACCGGATTTCATCTGAAGGAATCAATGCGCTTTTATTCTGGATATTCTCCATTCAGAATCACCTCCGCAATTCCTAACGAAATTATAACTCTACTTGCACAGCCTGAAAATGATACGGCCTTTCGGCACTTTTATGTAATCCCCAGACTGCACAAGAGCGTCTTGTTTATGTTTTCCATGTCATCCTTGTTTAGATGACCAATATAGTTTTTTAACCTCGACTTGTCGATTGTTCTGATCTGTTCCAGCATAACAACAGATGGTTTCACCAAACCGCATCTGTCATTTAAGTGGTAATGCGTGGGGAACTTTCTGCTTTTTTTGCTTACACTGGTAATTGCTGCAATAATAATCGTAGGACTGAAACAATTTCCCACATTATTTTGAAGAATGAGTACAGGACGAGAGCCACTTTGTTCAGAGCCGATACCAGGGCTTAAATCAGCCGAATATATGTCACCTCGATGGAATTTTTCAAACATCACTCTCGCCTCCTTAATATCTTAATACTTAAATAGCCGCACCAGTCTGAAAGAAATCTTCGGATAAAAACCTGGTGCGGCTACTGTTATTCTGTTCGGATTACTCGTCATATTTGCCACGCCCCCTGACGATGGGAACACAACAGGTCTCCGCTGGCGCGGCTGT
>ERZ791931.2283-NODE-2283-length-11425-cov-2.537731_pt1 | contig 11425 bp, 9 predicted proteins | sample MGYA00510127_ERZ791931 | MGnify/ENA primary metagenome ERZ791931 (study PRJEB30046, sample SAMN00792067) | human gut metagenome | study: EMG produced TPA metagenomics assembly of the A metagenome-wide association study of gut microbiota in type 2... | reverse complement strand
ATATGAAAAAGAAATTTTTTGCTAATTTATGGTTGACTTTTCATAGCTGGTCTCCGTTGCACTAGAACACCCTCTACACAAAACATCAATGCTTTCATCTCCATTAATTGCTTGTTTCAAGCGTTGCATTTCATCACCATTCATAATCTCGTCATACGACTGTTGTAACAAATTTCCTAACACATGCTTCATTCCATAATCCATACAACATAACAATACCCTTCCATCAGGCAAAAGTATATTATGATTCAATGATTGTCCACATAAACTACAGGAAATTTTACCATTCCTTTTTCTTGTCGCACTTATAAGAATATCATCATCTAAATTGCCCGCTCTATCGTGCAATTCATGTATTATCTCATACTTACCTTTACATATATCCTTTACTTTTGCATCAGGTTCTGCTTGTGCATTACATATATTTACGAATGGTTTTCCATCATTTTTAATATGATTAATCGTTTTTTCTAACATTCTATAATACACATCATCTGTTTTTATTTTAGCATAATTGTATTTATCGGCTACATGAAGTGTAACAAATGATATTGGTAAACTTAATAATTCATCAAGTTGACCTTCATCAATTCCAACAAGTGTTGTATACAAATCAACTTTACGTCCAGAATTAATCGCAATTTTAATCATTTCTATACAATCAGGATTAAGTAATGGTTCTGCCATGCCACAGAATAATACACTACAGTTAAATGGCAGCCTATCCAAACACTTTTTAAATGTTTCAATACTCATTTGTTTATCTGCTAATTTATCAGTACAATAATTGGTTATAAGACTAAATTGCGGACAATATCTGCAATTAACACTGCATCCTATCCTAGTAGTTATTTCCATAGTTGGAACATTATCATCATATCCCCCTCTGTTACCACCATTATCTATGTATTTATATCCATATATAACATTTTCCATATTATAATAATTTTTTATCAAATCATTTTCAACATATCCTGTATTAAGCTTATTAAGCCCTAAAATCAAACCAACATTATCCTTTAATATATCCCTAGAAGCACAAACTGGTAATCCAAAAATTTCAGATTTTTCTGGATTTGTTTCAACAAATCCATCAACCTTAATATCATGCTCAATAAGCATATTATATATGTTTCTTCCATACATACCAGTTCCATATATATATATAGCAGCTGTTTTCTTCTTTAATTCCACAACATTACTTATTAAATCATCCATCTTCTACTACCTTTACATATTATTTTTTATCACATTAATAACTCTATTTGTTGCCATTCCATCCTCAACTAAGCCTATACCTTCAAACATTTGCTCTAATTTTTCCAAATATTCTTTTAAGTCAAATTTTTCTATTACTTTCCTGAGGTCATTATTATTTTTTACCATCGGAAATGGAATATCCTCAACATTCCATAACAACTTACCTCTGTCTGCTACATAATCGTCTAAATCATCAACATATAAAAACACCGGTATTCTTAAAAGAGCGGCATCAAATGCTGCACTTGAATAGTCTGATACAAATGCATCTGTAGCAGCAAGTAATTCATACATATCATCTACAAGTGTTACATCTATAATTCCTTTTGATGCATCGTTACCAACTGATATTCCATGCAATGCAAGTTGCGGATGCAGCCTTACAAATACTATCCACTCTCCGCCAAATTTTTTTTCTAAATTTTCTTTGAGTTCCAAGAAATCTATAGTTCCTGTTTCTGCAAATACTTTTCTTTCTCTATTCTGGCTTCCACCTCTAAACGTAGGAGCACACATAACTATTTTTGTTTCTTCTGAAAGACCATATCTCTTTCGAACTTCTAATCTTTTTTCGTTTCTTTGATTAAATAATACATCACATCTTGGTGAGCCCGTTTTAAAAACCGGTTCATTCCAAAAAGCATTTTTCCATACATCAGAACACCAATCAGAATTAGATAACAGTACATCTACATTCTTTGCATCATCCGCACTTACAAGTTCTGCTATCTTCGAAAACCGATCTCCTCTTAATCTTCCAACAGGCTTAAACCCTATCATTCCATGCCATGTAAGAATATAAAACTGATTTTTTCTTTTTCTTGTCCCATAATTTTTTCTTGCATTATCAATCCATACTTTTGCTGTTGACAAATGATAAGCTCTATTAAAAAGATTATTTTTTTTCTTAATAATTTCATTTGGAAATTCTTTGGTCATATCATTGACCAGCCATAGCATCTCATATTTTTCTCCATATGAACTTGCCTTATAAGTTCTTCTGCAATATACTTAGGATTACAACAATATCCAGCTCCCTCAAATGCACTAAAAACAATTTTATTTTTTCTTATAGGCAAAAACCCAAATATAATATATGGTATTTTTGAAAGACCAGCTTTGATTTTTCTTTTTAATATATAACTTTTTTCGCTCATGCCATTTCCTTTATATAATCAATCATTCTAATGTATGTATCATAAAGACTAACTCTTGGTTTCCATCCAAGTTCTTTTATTTTATGTGTATCAATCTTCATCTTAGTATCTTTTGCATATGCATTATTGGATTGCAAATCATATATCACGCGAATTTTACCTTTAGCGACTTTTTCAGCTACCAATTCTGCCATCTGTCTTATTTGCATATGACTTTCTTCATTGGCAATATTGTAAGCTTCGCCATCTTTTCCATACATTAATACTTTAAATATTGCATTTATAGCATCCGATATATAAACATAATTTCCCTCTGATAACCCTCTTGTATGTAATACTATATCATTTTCTTCAATAACACTCCGTGCAAACTGTGCATATACTCTATTATCTTCTTTGGATATACCTGGTCCAAATGTCTGTGCTAATCTTACTATTTTCACTGGTACATTATACTGATGGTTATATGAAACACATATATTTTCACATATTCTTTTTCCCTCTGAATAACTGCTACGAACATCTAAAATATCTATTCTTCCATATGTATTTTCATCTACATATTTCTCATCACTAAAACTTCCATATACCTCCATTGATGATAAATAAACAACGCTTGACACCTTGTTCTTTCTAGCAAATTCAAGTATACCATTTGTTCCATTAATTGCTGTAAATAATGTGTCAACTGGTTTTTCTACCATTAATTTAGATGTCGTCACAGCAGCCGTATGAATTAAATAATCTATATTATTTTGTATTTCAAAACTGTCATTACCCATAAAATCATAATTTACTATATTAAATTCTTGTCTGCCTATTACATTCTCAAATATTTTTTGAGCTTTTGACATATTTCTTACAACAGCATAAATTGTTATATTGCAATCATATAATCTATTAGCACATAAAACACTTTTACACAATACAGAACCTATAAGTCCTGTTGCGCCAGTTACGACTATTTTTTTATTATTCAATGATTTCAATTCATTAATTATTTTTGCATTATTAATTAAATCTTCCTGTAACACACTATTCACTGATTCATTCATCATTCTCAACTCCATATATTTGTGAATTTTCTTTTGCATCTAACAATGCTCTCATTATATAAAAATCTTCTGGTGTTGTAATCTTAATATTATCCCTAGGTCCTTCTATCAAATACAAATCATTGCCATAGTATCTCATCATCGAACATGAATCAATAAAATCATATTTTTCTTCACTTATAGCCTTTTCATGTGCTTTTAATATATCATCAAGCCAAAAACTCTGTGGTGCTCTTGCTAATCTAGAATTCTCTCTTGTAGGAATATCAATAATCTCACTATCATCTTTAACCTCTAAAACAGTTTCATTTACTTTAACACATGTAATTGCCGAACCTCTCTCTTTTACCATACAAATATTGTCACTTATTAATTTTTCAGTTATCATTGGTCTGACACCATCATGAACTAACACAATTGATTTTTCTGTTTGAGCTATTTCTTTAGCCGCTTTAAGTCCTTGATATATAGACAACTGTCCCGTCTTTCCGCCTGGCACAATTTTCTTAATATGATATTGAGCAATAAGTTCTTTGAGATAATCTATCCAATCAGATACACATGCTACAACAATAGCATCTATATCTTTATGTTTATCAAATTTTTCAAGTGTCTGTATTATTATTGGTTTTCCCTGAATAGTGATAAACTGTTTTGGTTTAACTTTACTATTCATTCTCTTACCAACCCCACCAGCAAATATTATTGCAATATTCATATCTTTTCCATCCTATTTTATATATAATTCTTTATCAATCACCCTATATTTCCAACTGTATCTCTTTTCCACCCACAAAATCATTGTCAAAATAAAATCCTTTCAGTATATCTTTTGAGACATTACACATGCCATTCAGCATATTGTAAAATAGATTATCCTCAAGGCTTTCTCTTCTATCTTGCATTAACTTTATGTACTCATTGTTGTTGACAACCAACACAGCTTTATAGATATTTATATAATCAGCAATAAAATCAACTGCACCACAATTCACTTTTTCTTTGATATCAAAATATTCCTGACTTTTTCCATCCAGTTTGCATATCATTTTTCCTTGATTATCAATATACCTAATCATACCGTGTGGAGCTGTTATAAAAGTTTCTATATACATGTTCTTTTTTCTTGCAAAACTTTTTTCCGCCATATAATCATCACCATACTGAAAACACCCGTCCATAGATATTTCATTAATATAAACATTATCTTTTGACAAACATGCATAAAAGCAATACCCTTTTGTCTTAATTCCAGTTAATCGTTGCAGATAATACTGATTTGTTCCATAGTATCCCAAATCAACTGTTCCATAAGATAATCCCTTTTTCATATCACCATCTGATGTAAGATAAGCAAGATAATTTTTTCTTCCTTTTTTAGCCTGTTCCATTATTTTATCTTTGTATGGCTGAATCCACTTTAATATGTTCTTACTGTCCCCCACTGCATTAATCTGTCGGTCATTGTATTCCGATGTTTCATCTGTAACGATTATCTCAAATCTTGATTTCATATAGTCAGCAAATGTTCCTACATAAGGGAAAGCCACAACTCTATTAAAGTCATCTTCATTCTCCATGGTTGCTATATATATAAGCCTTCTTGATATCGGAAGATAACACCACTCCTGCTTGGATCCATCATCTAATAATTCTGCAACCATTGTGTAATCTTTCTCAAGGAAATACCCATCTCTGGCAAAGAATAATAACTTGTCTATTTCGTCTTTTCTTGACTTGTAATAAAGCCATATAAGGAATTTTTCAAGTAATGGACCATAAACACAATATCCATAACTCTCACTATCATCGAATGACACTTTCCCCTTAGTACTGCATAATGCAAATGGACTATTAAACAGCTTGGAAGCCACTAATCCAAGGCATATACTGTCTGATACTGTATTAACATCTGATGCCAATTCTGCCATAGATGAATTCATAAGCATATCTTTAGCACTCATAACATAATATGAATCAATATCATATTTTATAGAATTCTCAATGTCACCTAGTTTATTGTCACCTATATGCAGACACTTAACATCCCTGCTGAACATTGCAGAATACTCTTTCCATATTGTGCCTGATACCTTATCATATTTCTTCTCACACGATACCCATATATGTTCATTATCTGGTGGTGTTATTCCACATTTATCTAATATGCAATTAATATCATCTAATGTATAATACATATCGCTCACAAGATAAACTTCTTTCCCTGATGTCACACAATACTTATATAAATCTGTAATATCTCTTCTGGCAATGCATAAATCCAAATCTATATCTTTCTCCATCTTCATGATATCCGATATATTCTCATCTGTGAGATTCATACACTTCTTTATCTGTTCATATATTTCGTTAATATTTGCATATGGTCCACATTTTGCAGCAACTTGTGCTCTTATATAGGCAATTTCACAATCTAATTTTAATTCTGCTCTTACCTTTTCTCCTAACAGTCTGAATACATCTTCTGGTGAAAAAACTTTTCTCATTATCAATGTATCAAATATATCAAATGAAACAATGTCTGCTTTATCTATCTTGTTTTTTAACTCCTTATACGAGCTTTCCCAATACTTATTCTGCTCATATCTTGTATCTTTATTTGATAAACTTGCTATTCTTCCGTCTGCATAATACACTGGAACTGTAACATCATTTGCAATTCTTTTGTATATTATCTCATAGTTAGATGGGTCTGAATTAATAATAATTGCATCTACACAATTCTCTACATTCTTTATAGATATTACTTTAATTCCACATAATTCTTTTCCAACATTACTTTCATCCCTATCCAAAATTCCTGTAATATTAAAGTCAGTTATCCCTGGAAGAAGCGTTGCACTACGCTTTCCCATTCCATATATTGCAATTCTCTTGTTTTTTATGCTTCTAAAATTATGTCTGAAATTTTCAATTTCTATATCATATTTAGACTTCTGTTCCATGTATATAATTCCTCTAATTCAGTATGTTTCATTGTCTGATATTTACATCTGTTCTGCTGCTTTTACAAATTCTGTATTGTCATTACCACAACCACCACATATCTTACAAAGCTTCACAAATCCTTTTGCCATATTACCATTACTGTGTTCTAGTATTGCTTCTTTTGCTCTGTCATCATCATCAAGTGTTCTTAAATCAATATAATCATCTGATACATTTTTTAATAACTTTGCCTTATCAGCACTCCAGGATACATGGCAATAATAATACTTTCCATCATTAAGTCCATGAAATATTGGTCCGCATGAAAGCATATGTTCTCTTACTTTATCAAAATCATACATTCTGTTATTAACAGGGAACCCAAAATCACACCATCTAAGAGAACGATTTACTGAATATCTTAAACCAGCATCACTTACTATCTTTACAGCCGAATCAAATCTTTTTTTATAATCTACTACATCTGTGTAGTCACTGAAATCATATTTAACATTATACTTTTTTGATATTTCTATAAGCTGTTCATCCGGCAGTAATGTTCCATTAGTGATAATCCCAATATTACCTATTCTATTACCATACCTATCACCAATCTGCCTTATCATGTCTGCAAGTTCACCATTAATAAGCGGTTCTCCACCAAGAATTTCATATGCAACAATATAATCCACGTGTCTGAACAACAATTCTAAATCCTCTAATATATCTTTAGCTGTATAATCTACATGTTCCCTATAATATGGCATAAACATATTACAATGCTTACATTTTAAAGTGCATCGTGATGTTATTGTACTATGTACTTCCATTAAACAGACTTTTTTCTTATAATTCCAAAACCACTCAGTAAGGAACTGCTCCATTGAGCAAAAATCTTTTCCTGACTGTAATCCAAATTTTTCAAGGTCTTCCCCAACTAAAGCAGCATTTCTGTTAGCTGTCATAATTACTATTTTATAATTTTTCAAATCATCTTTTACATCGTCAACATGTTTTACTGATATACCTTTAAATTCACAGTTACATTTCTCTTTATTGCTATCTACAATATATGCAATATTAAAACTATTCTTAAAAAAATCTATGTTGTCATGAGCTACTTTCCCAAACCCATATACAACTAATTCACTTATATATTTCCAATCATCTGTTAATTTACTTTTCATATCTATCACCTAATGTTTTATTCAATCTTGTGGCAATCAAAAAGCCCTGCATACAAATGCAGGGCTTTACATATCAATCGTAATTCTATCCATATTACCGATATTATATCAATTAAAGCGACTCCATTCGCATGTTGATAATAATTCCTGTATCTCAATTGAATTATCATCTATAATTCCTAATTATAAATAATATATCGGTTAATTAGTGATACTTCTTAACCTTTCATAGCTGACTTGTTCATCAGTCAATGTATTTTTATCCTTTAAATATAATGTCTATTTTTTCTGCACTATCAAGAACTGTCATGTCATTTGAAATTTATACGATTCATTCATCCTTACTCACTCTAAATACGCAATCCCAGACTATTAACAATAACTTTATCAAAATCATACATTCTGTTATTAACCGGGAATTCAAAATCACACCATATAAGAAAGCAATTTACTGAATATCTTAAACCAGCATCTTTTACCATTTTCACTGATTCATCAAATCTTTTTTATAATCCACTACATCTGTGTAATCAACATGCTCCTTATAATATGACATGAACATATCTCGTGCTCTCAATCTTCCCCTTTATATACACCCCAACTTCATGTATAGTTCTAAGCACCTCATATCTCGTCCCATACGGAAAGCTGTTCATACATGGAAATGTCTCAAAACTCAATGTTCCATCAAAGTCAATATCTGCAAGTGCTGCTGCCAATGAATCCCAGTCAGTTCCGCATTCCTTACTGCTGCCAAATGTATACGGCATCTGGTGGAGGTCGCCATACGCATCATTCTCATGCATGTGAAGAAGCTTTAAGCGGCTGCCAACCTTTCTTATATAATCCGCCGGCTGTCTGTGTACAAGCTGGATATGACCTGTATCTAAGCATATTCCAAACCGTTCTTCTGAAGCCATCATATTAAGCATGTCTACATAGAATATGGCATCATCAGGGTCTGCACATGTACCTTCAGTTATTCTTCCTCCGACACTTTCATAGAGATTCTCTACACATATTCTGACATTGTGCTTCTTAAGCTCGGGTATAAGAGATGAGAAAAACTGTACATTCATTGCCTGTTCAGCCTCAAGTCCGTACTTATACTGCATCTTGAACGGATGCATGACTACCCATGGAATCTCAAGAAAACCTGCAATCTGAATGCTCTTTGGTATTACAACATTCTGCATATACTGGCTTATATCATCGCGTCCCAGCACATACATCGGATAAGGAGCATGCATCTGTGACGGCTTTATTCCATATTTATTAAACATCTTCTTATATTCTCCAAAGTACGCAAGAATATCTTCAATATCCGCATCAAAAAATTTATTAATCTTTCCACCATAGACATCTGAATTCTTTAAAAATGTATCAAGATTAAAATCAACCATCTCAAATCCTGCCTGAGCAATTATTGCAACGCCATCTTCAATTCCCATCTCTGGCAGAATTCCTTTAGTCTGTACACCTACTTTTACCATTTCCATTCCTCCAAATGTCTATACAAAATATCTGTCCTGAAACTCGCTGTGTTCAACACCCATAGCCTTAAGCTGCGCTGATATCGCATCATAATACATACAGCATATAACAACATTGCGTTCTTCTGCCGGAACATCAAGTATTGCTGACGGAGCCTTTACATCAACCCCGCATACCTTAGTTCCCCATCTCATCTTTCCATTATCAACTGCAAAATACGGCGGATATTTATCTCCAAGCGTATCCATATAATCCCATAACATCTGTCCTGCACCGAACAGAATAAGCTTTTTATCAGGCTTGTTTAACACTCTTTCAACAAATGTAAACTGGTCCTGCCATTCTTTAACAATTGCATGCAGCATACGCACATATTGTGTCTGCAGCACTTCCGGAACTCTTGCAAATGTTCCGCTATTATCGAATATCAGCCACCCTGAGAATTCAATTTTAATAAGTGCTCCAATAATATGATACCAGTCTGTAATAAGATTTCCTCTTCCTCTTGTAAATGTAAAAGGCATCTGTTTTTCATTATACACACCGCCATTATCATTAGCATGTATCATACAAAGATATTCACTGCACTGGTCAATCTGGCTTCTCACATTCTTGGCAAGCAGGTTACTATATCCAACATTTATAGATATACCAACTATAGCCGTATCACACAGCCTGTTACAGTATTCAGCAATTGATTTCAATGAAGATATATCAGAATATGCACTATTAAGATATCCGGTTTCATCACTTCTATTGCAGCCATTCTCTATGAATACCGGAATCCTGTAATCTGTCATCATCATTGAACACTCTTCCACAACATTTTCGAGAATTCCTGCTTCACAATTCATGGTATCAAGTACTATATAATTTCCCTGATATCTCCTGCAATTTTCCAAAAGCTCATACATCTTATCCGGAGTCAGCTTTGCAAGAGGATAGGAAAATCCCGAAACCTTAAGTACCCGTGAATCTCCCTCTTTCTTCTTATATGTCGGGAGTTCATTTTTTTCTATAATCTCATAAGGTATTTCTGCATATGAAAATCCGCCATCTGCAATTGCTTCAAGCTTTAATCCGTCACTTAACTGTACGCCTGCTAACATAATTATCTCCTGTTCTCACAATATCTCTCCGGCACATTAGTAAATATATCCGTTGCACCAAGTCTGTAGTATTCTCTTAAATCCATATCCGGTAATGTCCTGAGCTGTCCATACAAAGGCTCGCTTCCATTCCACATGCGCACCCTCAGTCCTGCATTCTTTATAGCTTCCACATTGTTCTTATTGACAGGCATTCCCCATTGTGCAGGATGAATTGTCATGCCACCGTATTTGCTGATGCCATCCATACACCTGTGATAATCCCCCGCCAGATATGCCACATCTGCATCACATTTAAGCTGTCTTACAAGCCCTATTGAATCATGATTAAATGATGAGTACACAACATAGTCTTCCAGATTAAACTCTGAAACCATATCAATAACCTTCTGCTCCATGCCTTCATATCTTATTTCACTATTCTTAAGCTCAATATTAAGACGAAGGCCTTTGCCCTTACAATATGGTGCAAGCAATTCAAACGTTTCCCTTAATGTAGGAATTCTATGAATTTCATCATCACCGGCTATAAATAACTGTTTCAGTTCATTTAATGTATATTGCTGTACATAGCCGGTTCCATCTGTGGTTCTGTCAACTCTTTCATCATGTATTACCACAATTTCATTATCTTTTGTAAGCTGCACATCAAATTCAATTCCGGTAATGCCTTCTAATTCCGCCGCTTTTTTAAACGCAAGAAGCGTATTCTCCGGATTCATCATGCTGCATCCTCTGTGTGCCCATATACCAACTCTCTTTAAGGCTTCTGTATCCACAGTCTGCTTAACCTCGCCGCGTTTTGCAAGAAATTGCTCCATCATGCCAGAAAGCCATATACTTTCTTCATCAGTTATCTTCTTTACAGTTCCCGGATTATTAATGCATTTTACAAATGCTTCTATTTCATAACGCAATCCACCACCAGCGAATTCTTCCTCATACACCTCTACCTGATTAGGATTCTCATGATGAACTTCTATTCTCTTAGTAAGCCACCATGGTGATGGAACTCTTATATAACCATCATCCCCCGCCACAATAAGTTCACCCTCCGTCTTAACTCCAAGACCAGTCTTTATAGTAGCAACACCATCTTCATAGGTTATCATCATCTTGGTATATGAATCTGTCCCCAGAGGACTTTCTACTGAATATGTATGAATATCTTTTACATCTGTGCCAAGCAGCTTCATAACCGGAAGCAGACAATA
>ERZ791931.2282-NODE-2282-length-11447-cov-2.223490_pt1 | contig 11447 bp, 7 predicted proteins | sample MGYA00510127_ERZ791931 | MGnify/ENA primary metagenome ERZ791931 (study PRJEB30046, sample SAMN00792067) | human gut metagenome | study: EMG produced TPA metagenomics assembly of the A metagenome-wide association study of gut microbiota in type 2... | reverse complement strand
CTGGTAAGGAAACTAAGCCGACAAAACCAGAATCAAACGAAACAACAGCTGTTAATGAGACAACAAAGTCAAATGAAACAACAGTAGATTCTAATAAACAGACAAAAGAACATACAACTTCATCAATCCAGGTCACAAAGAAGACTGGTGAAGTTGCAGGAGATGAAGAATTGGTTACGGGAAAAGAGGATGAGACCGTTGATGGCTCGAGAATCAGAAAAACTGGTGAAGTTGCGGCTGATGAAGAAGTTGTAAAGACAGGAGACAATAATCATGTATGGGTATATATCGTGATTCTTGTAGCAGCTGCTGTTATTTCTGGAGCTGTTATTGTGATAAGCAAAAAGAGCAATAAAAGATAATAATTGTTAATGATATCAGAGAGGCACAGCAGTAATGTTGTGCCTTTTTTATTGGGGTGGTATTGAAGCACTCTGCTTTTTTATGCTATAATGCAATATGTATGAGTCGAAGTAGGCTCTGAACACAAAATACAGTGAAGAACAAGGAGATGGAAGTTTTATGAAACATTTGATACTTGCATCGGGTTCACCAAGACGAAGAGAATTAATGAGTCAGGTAGGACTTGATTTTACTGTTGTTACAAGTGATGCAGATGAGAATATTAAAGAGATGGAGCCTGAAGATTATGTAAGAGAATTATCTTCTATTAAGGCACAGTCTGTATTAGAGCAATATGCAGATAAAGATAATTCTGTAATCGTTATAGGTGCAGATACTATTGTTTATCATAAAGGAGAGATTCTTACCAAGCCTAAGAATGAAGAGGATGCATTCAGAATACTTAAGTCTTTAGAAGGTCAGATACATCAGGTGTATACAGGTGTAACTATATGCAGCACACATAAGAATGTAAGTTTTTATGAAAAGACTGATGTGTGGGTATATGATATGACTGATGAGGAAATCAGGGATTACATAAGCACAGGAGAGCCTATGGATAAGGCTGGTGCATATGGTATTCAGGGTAAATTTGCAGCATACATTAAGGGTATTGAAGGCGACTATAATAACGTTGTCGGTCTGCCTGTTGCAAGACTTGTACATGAGCTTAAAACATTTTAAGGAGAAAATATATGGTTAAATTCGTAGCAAGTGACCTTGATGGGACATTGCTTCTTAACGGAGCACAGAGCGTCGACGAATCTGCTATACAGTATATCAATAAACTTGTTGACAAAGGCGTTATATTTGCACCGGCTAGTGGCAGGCAGATAACGAGTCTTAAGAGACTTTTTGGGGCTGTCAGTGATAAGCTTGCATATATTGCAGAGAATGGTGCACTTGTGGAATATAAGGGTGAAACTATTGGGAAGACTCCGATGGATAGGAAGCTTGCGTTAGAGATAATTGAGGATGTAATTGAACAGCCCAATTGTGAGGTGCTTGTATCAGGAGAACATACGGCATATATTAAGCCTAAGTCAGAAGAATATTATTACAGGATGACCAAGGTGGTCAATTATCATACTACATTAGTTGATAAGTTCACAGACATTGACGAGGATATATTAAAGATAGCTGTGTGTGATATGACAGGAATTAAGAACTCTAAAGAACATTTTATTAACAAATGGAGTGATAAGGCTTCAGTACTTGTATCGGGAGAACTTTACTTAGACCTTATGGATACTAATGTTAATAAAGGTAGAGGAATTGAACAGATACAGAAATATTTCAGCTTAAAACCCGAAGAATGTATGGCATTTGGTGACAACTATAATGATATTGCAATGCTTGACAGGGTGTATTACTCATATGTTATGGAGAAAGCTGTAGAAGATGTTAAGAAACACGGGCGTTTCGTAACAGGATGGGTAGAAGGAACATTAAGAGAGCAATTTAAAGAGATAAGATAAGGAGATTTAAGTTATGGATAAACATATTGATGAGTGTGCGAAGGTGTTTTTAAGAGATCAGAAACAGCTTTTCGATGAGCCTGTTGCATATGATTTAGAGGAAGCTAAGGAATTCTTAGAGGACTGTATGGCGGTATACTGCAAGGATATTAAAGAATTAAGAGAAGTGATGGATGATGAGGGAATGGATGTATCTGACTTAAGCAATGATGAGCTTCTTGAGCAGTTAGAAGTATTCAGGCTTGATAATGGCGGATATTTCTTCGTGGAAGGATAGTACAGATGCGTATAAATGTTGTATGTGTAGGCAAGATTAAGGAAAAGTTTTATACCCAGGCAGTTGAAGAGTATTCTAAGAGACTTTCAAGATACTGTAAGCTTGATATTGTTGAACTACCTGATGAGAAAACACCAGATAATGCAAGTGATATAGTCAATGAACAGATTAAGAATAAGGAAGGAGAGAGAATTCTTTCTGCCATTAAAGATGATGCTTATGTATGTGCACTTGCAATAGAAGGGAAAATGCTTGATTCTGTTGAACTATCAGAAAAGATTGAAAGACTTGGAATAGAAGGAACAAGTAACATAACATTTGTAATAGGAGGCTCTTTGGGACTTGCAGATGATGTACTTAAGAGAGCTGATTATAAGCTGAGTTTTTCAAAGATGACATTTCCGCACCAGCTTATGAGAGTTATTCTTTTGGAACAGATATACAGGGCTTACAGGATTATGAAGAATGAGCCATATCACAAATAATTAAAGAGGATAGAATATGAAAAGAAGAAAAAAACCATTTATTATATTAGCAGTTATTCTTGTTGTAGTTTTATTGGTTGCAGGATATATTAAGTTCTTTAATGGACGTCTGATATATTTCACAACAGGTATGAAGAGCGGTGAGCTTATTAAGACAGCAGGACAGAAGACAACTTATACATGCGAGGCAGATATTCTAATGTCTGATGTGAAGAAGGAATATGAGGAAATGTTTGGCAGTAATATATGGAGAGAGAAAATTGGTGATGCTGATTTTGAAAGCTATATTAAGGACCAGATTAAGAGTAAGTTAATGCGCGTCAAGGCTATGAATGTTAAGGCTAAGGAACGCGGTGTTGTGCTTGGAAGAGAAGAAAAAGATTCTGTGGGTAAGGCTGTTGATGCATTTTACAATGAATTAACAGAATCGCAGATAAGCAGTACAGGAATAACTAAGGATAAACTGAATACAATGTTTACTGAATTTGCAATAGCACAGAAACTCTACGATGACCTTACTTCCAGCATGGATATTGAAGTAAGCGCAGATGAGGCAAGAGTTATTGATATCCAGTATATTGTATCAGATTCAGAGGAAGATATTAATAAAGCATATAATCTTGTGAATTCAGGAAGTTCATTCTTTGCTGTTGCCAAGGAGTACAATGCGGATGGCGAATATGAGTACGAACTGAAACGTGGCGAGATGGATGCAGCATTTGAAAAAGCAGCATTCAATCTGTCTACTGGTGAGATGAGCAGTATAGTTGAGGCAGCAGGCAGATATTACATTATAAGATGTACATCGGATAATGATAAGGCTAAGACCGAGGTTAATAAGTCTGCAATTCTTGAAAAGAGAAAGTTAGAGCAGTTTAATGCTGATTTTGAGAAATATGAAGCTGGTATATATATGGAATTTAATAATAGCGAATGGAAGAAATTAAGTATTCAGGATGCGTATACGTTGGGAAGCAGCTTTGAGGATACTTTCAATGCGTATTTTGGAAAGTAAAGAGGAGAGTAATTAATAATGGCAGCTAATAAATATGATGCTAACAGTATATCAATACTGGAGGGCCTTGAAGCGGTAAGAATGAGACCTGGTATGTATATTGGAAGTGTCGGAACAAAAGGTCTTAATCATCTTATATATGAGATTGCGGATAATTCAGTGGATGAACATCTTGCGGGTTTTTGTACACAGATAAATGTAACTCTTAATGATGACGGAACAGCAACTATCAAGGATAATGGACGAGGTATTCCTATCGGAATCCATCCTAAAGCCGGAATACCTGCGGTTGAGGTTGTATTTACAGTACTTCATGCAGGTGGCAAGTTCGGAGATGGCGGATATAAGATATCTGGAGGACTTCACGGCGTTGGTGCATCTGTAGTTAATGCACTTTCTGTATGGCTTGAGGTCGAGATAAGAGTTGATGGTGGTGTGTACAAGCAAAGATACGAGCGTGGAAAAGCAACAGCGCCGCTTGAAAAGATTGGTACATGCAGAAAAAATGATACTGGTACAACTGTTACATTTCTTCCTGATGGAGAAATATTTGAAAAGACAAGATTCAAAGCAGACTCGATAAAGAGCAGGCTTCATGAGACTGCATATCTTAATCCGGGGCTTACAATTGAGTTTGAAGATAAGAGAAAGGGCAGCGAGGATAAGGAAACTTTCCATGAGCCTGACGGACTTAAGGCATATATCAAAGACCTTAACAATGGCAAAGAGACAGTATGCGATATCGTCTACTTTAAGAAGAAGCAGGAAGATATTGAGGTTGAAGTAGCATTTCAGTTTGTTAATGAATTTGAGGAAAATATTCTTGGCTTCTGTAATAACATATACACTCAGGAGGGTGGAACGCATATTACAGGCTTTAAGACCAAGTTTACAATGATTATCAACCAGTATGCGAGAGAGCTTGGTATCTTAAAGGATAAGGATGCGAACTTTACTGGTCTTGATGTAAGGAATGGTATGACTGCAGTTGTTGCAGTTAAGCACCCTGCACCAAGATTTGAGGGACAGACCAAGACCAAGCTTGATAATCCTGATGCTGGTACAGTTGTTGCAAATGTAACAGGAGACGAGGTACAGCTTTATTTCGACAGACATTTGGACGACCTTAACGCTGTAATTGCATGTGCTGAAAAATCTGCGAAGATACGAAAAGCAGAAGAAAAGGCTAAGACAAATATGCTTACAAAGCAGAAGTTCTCTATAGACAGCAACGGAAAGCTTGCCAACTGTGAGAGCAAGAATCCGGAGGAATGTGAGGTATTCATTGTAGAGGGAGATTCAGCCGGAGGTTCAGCAAAGACTGCAAGAAACAGAAGAACTCAGGCGATTCTTCCAATCAGAGGTAAGATTCTTAATGTTGAGAAGGCAAGTATTGATAAGGTACTTGCCAATGCCGAGATTAAGACAATGATTAATTCATTCAACTGTGGATTCTTAGAGGGCTACGGCAATGACTTTGATATCAGCAGATTAAGATATAATAAGATTATTATCATGACTGATGCCGATGTGGATGGAGCACATATTGATACACTGCTTCTTACATTTTTCTACAGATTCATGCCTGAGCTTATTAATCAGGGACATGTATATATTGCTACACCACCTCTTTATAAGGTTGTTCCTAAGAAGGGCGAGGGTGAATATCTATATGATGACAAGGCACTTGAGGATTACAGAAAGAAGCATACGTCAGGAACATTTACACTTCAGAGATACAAAGGTCTTGGAGAGATGGATCCTGACCAGCTATGGGAGACAACTCTTAATCCTGAAACAAGAATTTTAAAGCAGGTTGAGATTGAGGACGCAAGGCTTGCAACTGAGGTTACAGCAATGCTTATGGGTACAGATGTACCACCTAGAAGAGAATTTATATATACGCATGCTAATGAAGCTGAGATTGATGCGTAAAAGCTAAAGGAGTAGAAAATGGCTGAGAAGATTATAAGGACTGAGTATTCTGAGGTTATGCAGAAGTCCTATATAGATTATTCCATGAGCGTTATTACAGCAAGAGCACTTCCTGATGTAAGGGATGGTTTAAAGCCGGTACAGAGAAGGGTGTTGTATGCCATGGATCAGTTGGGGCTTAATTACGACAAGCCTCACAGAAAGTCTGCACGTATCGTTGGTGATACAATGGGTAAATACCATCCACATGGTGACAGTTCAATATATGAGACACTTGTAGTGCTTTCACAGGATTTTAAGAAGGGTATGGCGCTTGTTGACGGACACGGAAACTTTGGCTCTATCGAAGGTGACGGAGCTGCTGCTATGCGATATACAGAAGCTAAGTTAAAGAAGTTCACACAGGATGTGTATCTTGCTGACCTTGATAAAAATGTTGTTGATTTCGTGCCTAACTTTGATGAGACAGAAAAAGAGCCTGAGGTTCTTCCTGTAAGAGTGCCTAATCTGCTTGTAAATGGTGCAGATGGTATTGCGGTTGGTATGACAACAAATATTCCTCCACACAATCTTTCAGAGGTTGTAGATGCAGTATGTGCATATATGGACAATGAGGGAATCACAACAGATGAGCTTATGCAGCTCTGCCCTGGACCGGATTTTCCTACAGGCGGAATTGTAATTAATAAAAGCGAGCTTGGTGAAATATATGAGACTGGAACAGGTAAGATTAAGTTAAGAGGCAAGGTCGTATTTGAGCCTGCCAAGAACCGTTCTGAGAAGGATAAGCTTGTTATTACAGAGATTCCATATACAATGATTGGTGCTAACATAGGTAAATTCATATCTGATGTTGTAAGCCTTATAGAGACTAAGAAAACTACCGATATTGTAGACATTTCCAATGAATCTTCTAAGGAAGGAATAAGAATTGTCCTTGAACTTAAGAAGAATGCGGATGTCAAGAATCTTGAGAATCTTCTGTACAAGAAGACCAAGTTGGAAGATACATTTGGCGTAAATATGCTGGCTATCGTTGATGGAAGACCTGAGACCTTAGGGATTAAGGATATAATCAGACATCACATTAATTTCCAGTATGAGCTTGCTACAAGAAAGTACACAACACTTCTTGAAAAGGAGAAGGCTAACAGGGAGATTAAGGAAGGTCTTATAAGAGCCTGTGATATTATTGATCTTATTATCGAGATATTACGAGGCAGTGCTAATCTTAAGATGGCTAAGGACTGCCTTGTCAATGGTAACGTCGAGGGAATCAGATTCAAGTCAGAGCAGTCAAAAAAGCAGGCTGCAGGTCTTGATTTCACGGAAAGACAGGCAGGAGCAATATTAGAAATGCGTCTGTACAAGCTGATTGGTCTTGAAATTCTTAATCTTCAGAAAGAATATGATGAATGTGTCAGGAAGATTGAGAAGTATGAAAAGATACTTGGCAGCAGAAAAGAGATGGCAAAGGTTATCAAGGCTGACCTTCTTAATATTAAGAAGGAATACGGTGTTGAAAGAAGAACCGTAATTGAAGACGGCGAAGCTGCTGTATTCGAGGAAAAGAAGATTCCAGAGATGGAAGTTATGTTTATTATGGACAGATTCGGATATGCAAGAACCATTGATATGGCTGCATTTGAGAGAAATAAAGATGCTGTATTTAATGAGAACAAATATGTCATTCCGGTAATGAACACAGATAAAATCTGCATATTTACTGATACGGGAGATCTGCACCAGTTAAAGATAAAGGATCTGCCATTCACTAAGTTCAGAGATAAAGGCACACCGATTGATAATCTGTGTAACTATGACAGCTCTAAGGAGATAATTGTGTACATTACTCCATTTGAACGACTTAAGAATCAGAAAATGCTTTTTGTCACAAGACAGGGAATGATGAAGCTTGTAGACAGCGAAGAATTCCAGGTTGCAAAGCGTACAGTTGCATGTACAAAATTAGCAGATGAGGACAAGCTAATCGGAATGTATTCAACAGATGCAAGAGTAGAGATTTATTCAAAGTTCTCACTTGATGGAGAAATTAAGGAAGAAGTTGTCGAGAGCAACCAGAATGTAATTGTACAGACAGAAAACGGAGTGTTCTTAAAGTTCCCATTAACAGACATTCCAATGAAGAAGAAGAGTGCTGTTGGCGTAAGAGGAATCAAGCTTTCAAAAGATGATTATATAGAAGATGTATTCCTGCTTACAGAAGGTGACGAGTTCACAATGGAATATAAGGGCAAGAGTATCAGCTTTGCCAAGATGAAGACGGCACACAGGGATACTAAGGGGACTAAGATAAGAGTGTGATTCTAACGGTTGGGGAGTCGAAGAAGTGCTTCACACTATCACAACTAAGGTAAGCGGTTCTAGTGGCTGTATATGGCGGCATAACACCCACACGGACAGCTTACAATTTAGTTGTAACAGTGTGAAGCACTTCTTCGACATGACCACCGATAAAAAAGTATATTTTTCTAAAATATAAATGGATAGTTAGTTAAATTGTTTTTGGGTTGGCGAGACTACATTTGAAAGAATAATTTGACCAGCGAGGTCACTTTGTTAGTCAGAATATGGTATGGGATTATCCATACCATTTTTTAAATACTGGAGACATATGGCATGAAACAAAATCGGTACTTCGCGGTGGTAGTGTCTGTGAGTTAAGCGTTAGCGACAACGGAATGTAAGCTTACCGTGTGGGTGTTAATGCCGCTATATACAAAAGTTCGGTGCAGGAAATCTCGTTCAAGCGAAGCGCGTTTGATTTCCTGCACCGTAATAAACTCTGTATATGGCGGCATTTACAGCCACTAGGTCAGCTTACCTAAAGTTGGCACTAATGCTTGACTCACAGACTGTACAACCCCGAAATACTATTTAATTATCTTCCATATATTTATCATAAATAGCAATAACCTTATTCATAACCTCTGGACCAGGAGCACCAAGAGTAAGTCTCTTATCTACACAAGTCTGAAGGCTGATAGCCTCGTAGATATCTTCATCAAATACAGGGCTTACAGCCTTGTATTCTTCAAGTGAAAGGTCATCAAGCGCAATATTTTTCTCAATGCACATAAGAACAAGCTGACCGACAATACCGTGGGCTTCTCTGAAAGGAACTCCCTTTTTAACAAGGTAGTCAGCAGCATCAGTAGCGTTAGTGAAGCCGTTCTTTGCTGAAGCTTCCATTCTCTTATTATTGAATTTCATTGTATCAATCATGCCCTTGAAAAGGCTGATGCAGCCTTTGGCTGTGTCAAATGCGTCAAATGATAATTCCTTATCCTCCTGCATATCCTTATTGTAAGCAAGAGGAATACCCTTCATTGTTGTAAGAAGACTCATAAGAGCACCATATACTCTGCCTGTCTTACCTCTTACAAGCTCTGCGATATCAGGGTTCTTCTTCTGAGGCATAATAGAGCTTCCTGTACTGAAAGCGTCATCAAGTTCGATAAATCTGTATTCGTTAGAATTCCAGATGCATATTTCCTCAGAAAAACGGCTTAAATGCATCATAATAGTTGATAATGCAGATAAGAATTCAATAAGGTAATCTCTGTCAGAAACAGAATCCATGCTGTTGAGTGTTGGTCCGTAGAAACCAAGGAGAGAAGCAGTAAGTTCTCTGTCTAATGGATAAGTTGTTCCTGCAAGTGCACCTGCACCAAGAGGACAGTAATTCATTCTTTCATATATATCGTGAAGTCTGCTTCTGTCGCGCTTGAACATTTCGAAATATGCACCGAAATGATGAGCAACAGTAACAGGCTGTGCCTTCTGAAGATGAGTAAATCCAGGCATGAATGTATGAGTGTTTTCTTTCATGATTCTTAAGATAACAGCCATAAGCTCTTTAAGCTCAGCATCAGTATTAAGAACTTCCTGTCTTGTGAAAAGTCTCATATCAAGAGCAACCTGGTCATTTCTGCTTCGTCCTGTGTGAAGTCTCTTTCCGGCATCACCGATTCTCTCAATAAGAGTAGCCTCCATAAATGTATGGATATCCTCGTATTCATCAGTGATTTCAAGCTTTCCTGATTCAATATCAGCAAGAATTCCCTTAAGACCTTCTACAATCTGCTCACTTTCGCTTTCAGGAATAATTCCCTGCTTGCCGAGCATAGTAGCATGTGCAATACTTCCTTCAATATCCTGCTTATAGAACTTCTGGTCAAATGAAATTGATGCGTTGAAGTTGTTAACAAGCTCATTAGTTTCTTTGGTGAATCGTCCACCCCATAATTTCATTTATAAATCCTCCTTGAATTAAATATCTGTATTTTCTTCATTAAAATTATCTTCTTCATCTTCAATAGAAGAGAGAAGACTGTCAGTAAGTTCATCATCAATATCAGGTGATTCAAGATTCTCGAAATCATCCATATCATCAAGAATAGAACTTTCTATATTATCATCAGACAGTTTCTTAATGTCTTTGTTAGTAAGAGACGGATCATCAAGATATTTTCTGATAACTAACGGAAAATGTGCCATATTTACTTTTCCTGCTTTAATAAAGCAGCTGGCAAGATAAATGCCAATCAATATAATAATGCAAAGTGTAGTAATAACGCAACCCAATATTAAATTAACAGGACGATATTTTAATACAACAGTGTGAGTTCCGGCACTTACGTCAACACATAACAATGCATTTTCCCAGGCATAAGTGTCAGCTTTCTTGCCATCAATATACACAGACCAGCCACCATCGTATGGAATAGAGAATAATATTGCTTTGTCTGAGGAAGCAGTAAGAGTTCCTGTAAACTTAGTATCAGAGAATTTCTCAACATGATAGCTTTCTGAATTGAGTTTATTGTAAGCCCTGATGAATTTGTCTTCATCGAGTGTGTATACAGAAAGATTCATTCCGCCGGTATCAGAAGTTACTTCGACAGTATCTGTGTCGTGGACATAACCAATATCAAGAATCCGGTTATTGCTCTTTATATTATTGTAGGTGTAAGTGGTTGTGTTATTAATAGTAACAGTTACGGAATCAACAGATTTATTCGCAACTGACAGGTACATATGACCACTCTTTGAAGGTGTGATGATACAATCGGCTTCAGTAGGGAATGAAGTAGTATATTCAAATACATCACTTATTCCGGTAAGAGATTGAATAAGAAGATTCTGGTTCTCAATACCATTGTTATTCTTAGCCATAACAAGGTCATATGCTGTTGAACTGTTAATCGCATAACCAATAGGAAGTGTGTAATTATTCTTATACACAAATTCACCGTCGCTGCCTGTATAATAATTTCTTATATCACTCTCAACCAAAAGGCGGTTAGAAATAGTGTATTTTACAGAGAAAAGAGAATCAGTAACAGCGGTAAGACCATTGCAGCCATATGCATTAGTTGAATTTTCCATTCCTATAAGGTTGTAAAGCTTTGACATCCCTGCATTGCATGTTGATGAAAATGTTGAAACAGTTCGGTAATTATGCCATGCACCATCATTTTTAGAACGCGCTCCAAAAAGCTTATCCATTCTATAGAAGGATGTGTCATTATCAGATACGGTTTTTGTAACAGTCTTTACGGCATCATAATCAAGAAGATATGATGTACGGCTTGTTGTTCCAATACCGGTTGCATCCATATTCAGTGTACATTCAATGATTGATACTGAGAATGCAAGCATAAGAACAACAGGAATTTTGAGCCTGGAGTTGTTATGAATAAACATTAACAGACCATATATAAGAATAAATATTCCACTTATATATATACTCTTAAATGAATACTCAGTCTCAGAGTTAATAAAAAGTTCTTCCATAATAAGCAGAAGACCAATTGCAATCCATAATGATG
>ERZ791931.2274-NODE-2274-length-11510-cov-3.059363_pt1 | contig 11510 bp, 10 predicted proteins | sample MGYA00510127_ERZ791931 | MGnify/ENA primary metagenome ERZ791931 (study PRJEB30046, sample SAMN00792067) | human gut metagenome | study: EMG produced TPA metagenomics assembly of the A metagenome-wide association study of gut microbiota in type 2... | reverse complement strand
TGCCTCATAGCCATTCATAACTGGCATCTGCACATCCATCAGGATCATATCATAATCTCCAGAAGCAGATCGCTCAAATGTCTCGAGAATCCTTTCACCGTTTTCACAGACAGTACACTCAGCTCCCTTGATCTTTAACAGTTCCGTCAAGATCTCCGCATTCAGCTCATTATCCTCTGCACACAAGAACCTCATTCCTTTCATAATATCATCATATGTCTCACTTTCTTCTACCTGCAATGCTGACGAAACAGACTCTTCTGCAATTTTAAGATCCATAAAGACCTCAAAACAACTTCCCAGTCCCAGTTCACTATCGACATCAATAGTTCCTCCCATTGCTTCAATCAGATTCTTGGTGATCGCCATTCCAAGCCCTGTTCCCTGTATCTTATTTGTCAAGGAACTTTCCTCACGGGTAAAAGTATCAAAGATCTTGTCTTTGAAATCCTCAGACATACCTACACCATTATCAATAACTGCAAAATGATACTTTGCATACGCACTGGATTTCGTTTCACATTCTTCTACAAGAAACTGGATCTTTCCACCCTTCTGTGTATACTTTACTGCATTTGAAAGCAGATTGCTGAAAATCTGCATCAAATGAACATAATCGCTATTGACCCATTCATGCACGATGTTCTCATGATGAATCACCAAAGACTGATGCTTTTCCTCTGTCTGTGGACAGAACATCGTTTGAATCTCCTGCATAAACTCCAGAATAGAAAAATCAGAATAACTGAAAACAGTTTTTCCTGCTTCAATCTTGCTCATATCCAAAACGTCATTAATGATTCCCAAAAGATGCTGTGCAGAAACATCTATTTTATCAACATACTCGATCACCTTATCCTTATTCCCTGCATCATGTCTGATCAAGGATGTAATACCCATGATCGCATTCATCGGTGTACGGATATCATGAGACATACTAGCCAGGAAATCACTTTTGGACTGACTTGCATTGTTAGCGACTTCAAAAGCCTGCTCAGCCGCCCGTTTAGCTTGCGTGAGTTCTGTATTTATTGTTTCCAGTCTTGTATTATTTTCTCTTTCGATTTCAATTGCTTCGCTCTGGCTTTTTCTAAGAACTGTAACGATTCCTTTGATCATACAACCAGCAGCAACAACTGCAAACAAGATAATAAACCATATGATCAACTTCACAAGCCTTACCGTATTGGTCGCTACATATTTTGCAGGAACGAGAAAGATCAAGTTCCATGCCGCATGATCCATTTTCTTTAAAACATAAAAGTATTCCGTCCCATCGAGTATGGCATTAGAATAACTCACACCCTTTTCTTTTAATTCTTTTTCTGCTTTGTCAAATGAAGAATCATGTAGATATTGCATCTTCTTTAATACCGTGAACACATTATGTCCTTTGATCAGTTCCACCTTATTACTATTGAACAGTTTAAAACCATTATCATCAAGAATATAGACACTGTTATTATTTTCATAGGCATCACATCCAAAATATTCATTCAGTTCATGCATATCCTGATATAATCCATAATAATTGATAGTCTGTCCACTTTGAAGTCTGATCGGATGCTCTAATTTCTTTAAAAAAACCATACGGGATTCATTTGTCGTCATAAAATTCGATACATAGTTGATCTTTTTAGGACTATGTTCAAAATGATATGTATCCCTTACCATCCCCTGATTTCCTTCTTCTGTATAGTACTTTCCACTGTCATCAACAGCCAGCAATGTTATTTTTGAATCTGCAAATTCATACAAATCAGTTATTCTTTTCATATGCAGACTCAAATCCTCGGTAGTCCGTATATCAGCAGCTTCTATGATATTACATTGCACCTTGACATAATCCCATTTTGTTTCCATTACATCTTCCAGATTTAAAAACATCTGGTGAGTAACTTCATCCATCTGATTTAACCGTTCTTCATAAATAATCTTTTGAATGTATGTCTGATATATGAAAATAAATGAAATGACCATAAATAAGATTGCAACAATACAGACAACTATAATCTTTTTGTATTTCTTTGTCTTCTCTAACATATTGTTTTGACTGAATCTCATTTCACATCCGCCTCACTTAGGGTTTTAAATTTTGAAAAGAAATCTTTTGCTGCATTCATTCCCACAATGCCACTGTCATTTAATGTAAGCTCTTTACCTGCTCCGCAGATCACGACTTTGTAAGTTTGATCTGCTTCAAGCTTTTTATCCTTCACTAATACATATGGATAGGTATTGCCCGTACCAGCAGCATCGTAACCATCTTTACATAATTGTTTGATTTCTCTTCCTGATAATTGTACGGTTTGTATCGTATCATACCATCCTGTTGGAAGAATAGAACAAATATCACTTTCCGTAATATCCTGTGCATAAAGTTTTCCATTCACACCAGCCATATTCTGCTCTTTTCCATTTCCTTTGATCCATTTTCCTAAAGAAATCAGTGCTGCATCACTTTTTGTTGCTTCCATAAAACATCTGCCGATCAGTTTTGCACAACTCTTCTGAGAGATAACTTCTGTCGTAGTTGTGATAACTTCTGGCTTATTGTTGACCACACGATCCTGATCCTTGTCCAATTGATCCACAACATCTTTTATCGTTGCCTTATCCTGAATGTATTCTAGCATACGGTATCCTGTATTGACCAATGTATTTTCCCACCCTACATAGATAAGCGGTGCCGTATTCCCGGCATTGATCTCATCAGCAATATCCCCATAATACGTATTATCTGCATTCCAATCTTTAAATGGAAGAAGGTTCGCTTTTAAAGTTGCTTCTTCATATAATGCACTTGTTCCCTCCACGGAAGAGATCACTTTCATAACTTTTAATGCATCTTTAAGCTTTTGCGGATCCTTTTCTAATTTTTTACTCAGTCCATGAAAACGTGTCACGTTCAAAATGTATACATTCTGGCTTCCATCTTCAGAAAGATATGGCATTAACCCAAACTTATCCTTTGTGCCATCTGTTTCTCCAATTCCATTTTTACTTCCCAGTAAGAATAATGTATTACCTTTCATAAATTCTTTTATAGTCTCGTCATCACTCTGTGGATTCTTTTTATTGGCAGTAAACATACCCAGGTCTTTCCATTTCTGAATATAATCCATACAATCCATCATTTTCTTTGTATCACTCACATTAGCCTTTCCTGTCAGATAATCTTTCTGCCATTGCTTGCCTTGGAATGTACCTAAAAATGCCGTATCTGCAATATTACACATATATTGAAAGCCATAGCCTGGATATTCAATCTGTGTCAGACACAACTGTACCCCTGCTTTTTTCGCCTTTTTCGCCAGCTTTTCAAGATCATGAAAAGATTTTGGAAGTTTCCATCCATGTTTTTCTAACAAGGTCTTATTATATGTGATACCTATACAACTATAGGCTGATGGAAGCATATAAATAGCTCCATCATCTGAAATATCCTGCAATCTAGATTCCACATAATTATCTGTAAAATCATAACCAGCAAGATCGATCATCCTGTCACTCACATCGTCAATATTAGGATCATAAATAGTCTGTGTACAAATATCCGGCAGATCATCTGCTGCTAACATATTTTGTAAATATGTCGTTGTATTTGCACCAGAATAAGAAAGAACTTTCAAATTTATTTCTGGGTATTTTTTATGTACCAGATCAACTAAACGATCACATTCTAAATAAGGGGCCAGAATTGTGATCGGCTCATGCTTACTCAATGTATTTTTATTCACGCAGCCTGTAAAGCATAGTAATATAGCTGCAATAGACAGGCTCAATAATTTTCTTAACTTCATAACTTTATCCTCCCTCAATTCATAAAAATCCCCTACAAATTCCCTATGAAATCTCTATGAAATAAAACAGCACTGCCAAACAGACAGTGCCTATCATTTTCTGCAACTGGCTGCCATTTTACAGGCCCTTTAGCTTTGCGTCACAGACTTTCGTCTGTTTTGCCTAGAATCTTTCTTTAATTATACCATGATAATATCAGTATCAAAAGTAAAAAATATAAATCTAGCTCCAATAATCCGTCTCGTATTCCAATCCAATATTCCCAGTCTTAAACACTGGATTCTTTCCATTTTTCTTCTGCTTTTCATAATCCTCCAATGCTTTCAGTGCTGTATTTGACAAAATCAAGATCACTGGAATATTGATCAGTGCCATAACTCCCATCAAAACATCTGAAATATTCCAAAGCATAGAAACTTCCATTCCTGCACCAATGAACACAACCAGTGCAGATACTATACGAAATCCTTTCATGAATGTCTTTGATGGCTGTCCTTTGTGGATATAATTTAACAAGTTATCACAATAAAAACAATTCCCAAGAAGTGTTGTAAATGCAAACAATACCATCGCTACTGTGATAAAGAGTGGTCCGAAGTTTCCTAAGGATTCATGCAGTGCTGCCTGCACCCATGGTGCCCCCTGTAATTCTTGCGCAGGGGCGATTCCTGATGACAAACACATCATGGCTGTTGCTGTGCATAAAAGCAGGGTATCAATGAATACGGATAACATCTGTACTAAGCCCTGTTTGATTGGATGACTTACTTGTGCGGATGCAGAAGCATTTGGTGCTGATCCAATACCTGCTTCATTGGAATACAGACCTCTTCTGATTCCCTGCATCATAGCTGATCCTGCAAATGCACCAAAAATTGCTTTGAAATCAAATGCTTCGCTGATGATCTTTGAAAATACAACTGGCAGATATGCACGGTTGATGATCATAACGATCACAGAGATCAGAATATATGCAACCCCCATAGCTGGCACTAATGTAGATGTTACTTTTACAATTCTTGATCCACCGCCTAAGAGACACCATCCTGTGATCACTGCAAGAATTCCTCCGATGATCCATGGCGTCCATTTTACATCATAAAATGAGAATCCTGAAAATGTAGATTGTAAATTATAAGATGCGAGCATATTAAATCCAAATGCATACGTTGCGATCATGGAAATACAGAATATGATCGCTAATGGTCTGCAGTGAAGTGCTGCTTCAATGTAATATGCCGGTCCTCCGTAACATTCTCCATCTTTTCCTTTTCTCTTATAAATCTGTGCCAGCGTACTTTCGATCAGTGCGGATGCACTTCCGATGATCGCAATGATCCACATCCAGAATACAGAGCCAAATCCTCCAATGCAGATAGCGGACGATACTCCAATGATATTTCCTGTTCCAACTCGTGATGCGGTAGATACCATTAATGCCTGAAACGATGATACTCCATTTTCATCTTCTGGCTTTTCTACAACGGCTTTGCAGGCATCTTTAAATAATCTCATCTGTGGCAGTTTTGTACGGATCGTAAAATAGATTCCCGCTCCGATCAACAGTATTACTAGCAATTTACTGTACATAAAAGTACTGATGCTGTCAATGATGATTCCTAACATAAATTCTCTCCTTGTACGATATTCTCGTATAATAATCTGGATCAATAGTTACAATTTTTATTGCAGCTACTTTAATTCAACAGAAAAATAGACAGTCCCTGCCTAAGGGACTGCCCATTCATTTTAAAAGTATGCGATTTTACTGTCTGCGTCGTTTTTGTATCTTATGATATAATCGCGATTTTCAGAATTCTGATAAATGATGAATATCCCGTTTTCCTGCCGTCTGTCGGCAGAAAGGTCCGTTGAACCTTCTTCGTATGGCTTCAGAAGCTTTCGCTGCTGGTTTAAAAACCTATCTGTTATTATAATAACTCATTCGTATTGATTACGCAATTACAATTATCACTTGGCCATGATTTTCTGAGTGCCCCATAGGAAATCAGAAAGTTGGCAAACCAGCCAGCTGGTACAGCGAGCCAGACAAATGCAATACCAAAACGCGGTGCAAAAATCAAAGCAACTGACAAGCGGATCGCAAGATTTACCATATTAGCAACAAGAAATGGCCGCATGATTCCAAGACCGCGAAGGACTCCATCTGTTGCCATCTTGATTCCCATGAAGGTGAAGAAATAACCGAGCCATCTCATATAATTTCCAGACACCTGATATGCTAAAGCAGTTCCATCTTTCCCAAGAAACAGTGAAGAGATCTGGGTGTGCAATGATTCGATGATTATGAAAGCAAGGACTGCGAAACATATATCTAACACCAATGCAGCATGGTATCCCTTTTTGATACGTTCGATCTTCTTTGCACCAAGATTCTGAGAAACATACGGCGAAACTGCATTACCAATGGATACAAATATCAATGAAAAAACATTTTCTACTCTCATCGTTGCAGAATAACCTGCGAGTGCCTGTGTACCGAATGGATTCACAACTGCCTGTACGATCATCATACCAATTGACACTGTGGACTGCTGGAGAACTGACGGTACAGCAATTTGAAGCATAGAATGTAACTCCTGTCTGTCAAACCAGTCAAAGCGACTTTCATATCGACGCATCCGGCACAAGAAGATCAAAAGTGACAACACTGCGGAAATCCCCTGTGCAATGAGAGTTGCGAGGGCTGCACCGAACACACCGAGTCCAAGTCCAGCTACCATCCAAAGATCCATCAATATATTTAACATCGATGAGAATATTAAAAGAGCTAACGGTATTTTCGATTCACCGATCGAAGTAAACATTGTTGAAAGAATATTATACATAAACAAAAATGGAAATCCCACAAAATAAACTCTTAGATACAATACCGCTTCATTCAGTATATCAGCAGGTGTTTGTAATACACTCATCATCAAATGAGAAAAACAAAAACCAAAGACACCCAAAAATATACTTAAGACCAGAAAACTGATCAATGATGTTGACACGATCGTTTTCATTTTGCCATAATCTCTAGCTCCAAAATAACGGCTGACAAGCACACCCGCACCTACACCCGCACCCAATGCTACACAAATAAATACATTTGTGAGGGCAGCACAGGCACCAACAGCTGCAAGTGCAGAAGAGCCTACAAACTGACCGACTATGATCGAATCAGCCATATTATACACTTGTTGAAAGAAGCTGCCGAGGATCATGGGCATTGCAAAAACAGTCAGCGCTTTAAGGGGCGCATCTGTGATCAAATATTCATCTTTTGACATTATCATATTCCTCCATAAGTTTCTTTTTGTTATCTAAAAACACTAACGATCAACTCAAAATGCTTTCGATTCGTTTTTATAAAACCATCTTTTTGTAATTTTGATATCTCCGTAGACATTGCTGCACGATCAATACAAAGATAATCTGCCAATTGCTGTCGATCAAAAGGAATGTCAAAAGACAACGATGACTGTCTGATAGATTCTGCTGACAAATAAGACAACAGTTTATCTCTGGTCGTTCGCTTACCAACATGTGTGATCTTGTCGTTTAGAATCAATATCTTATTGGCCAAGACACTGACCAGGTTACGGATCAACTTCTGATGATGTTCGCATGCAGTTGGACAGGAAACCAAAAGTCTCTGAACATTTAAAAAAATGATTTCACAATCCTCATCTGCTGCCACGCTGACATTCAAAACAGCTCCCGGACTTGCTGCATATGGCTCGCCAAAAAAATCACCAGCATGACATTTTGACAGAATATTCCGGTGTCCCCACAGATCTTCCTGCATAACAAGAACGCAACCCGACACCACAAGTCCCATAACTTCGGTAGAGTCCCCAGCTCTGAAAATATAAGAACCCCGTTTTCTGTAAATTGTCGTTGCATTTACGCAATGTAATATCGATAGTATCTCATTATCCGTAAGGCCTTTAAAAAAAGGACTGTTTTTTAAAATAGGCAAATATTTTTTCAAAATGATCCCTCCTGTTGGAAATCAAACATACATGTTGCAATTATTATACTATATTTTTTACAGAAACCCAAGTTGTATACTATTGACAGAGGATGGAAATGATAAAAAAAGATCTTAGAATAAAAGGAGAATATAGTAATGGATAAGAATATGTTTTGTTTTCAGTGTGAACAGACGATCGGATGCAGTGGATGTACAGGAAATTCTGGTGTCTGTGGAAAAACGGCAGATACAGCAAAATTACAGGATGAACTGACAGGTGCGTTGATCGGTCTGGCAAGAGCTGTTGACAGCACAACAGCTGTTTCTAAAAAAACTAGTCAAGTCATAATTGAAGGACTGTTTACTACAGTTACAAATGTCAATTTTGATAATGCTTCAATTGAAAGCATGATACAAAAAGTCAGAGCAGAGAAAGAAAGGCTGGCTCCTGATTGCAGCAAATGTCAGTCTCCGTGTGGTAAAACAGATGAATATGATATGCAGCAACTATGGAATGCAGATGAAGATACCCGATCTCTGAAGTCTCTCATTCTCTTTGGCATTCGCGGAATGGCTGCATACGCCTATCATGCAGCTGTTCTGGGTCATGAAGATGATGAAGTAAATCTGTTCTTCTGCGAAGCATTATTTAAGATCGGTTATGAAGAGAACACAGAAACACTGCTTTCTACAGTTCTCAAAGTAGGAGAGATCAATTTGAAGTGTATGGCACTTCTTGACAAGGCAAATACTGAAACCTATGGAACACCAACCGACAGAAGTTACACTTACCGTAGAAAAAGGGCCATTTATTGTAGTAACTGGTCATGATCTAAAAGATCTGCAGCTTTTACTTGAACAGACAAGCGGAAAAGGAATCAACATCTATACTCATGGTGAAATGCTCCCAGCCCATGCCTATCCATTCTTAAAGAAATTTCCTCATCTAAAAGGAAATTTCGGAACCGCATGGCAGAATCAGCAGAAAGAGTTTGATCATCTTCCCGCTCCGATCCTTTACACTACCAACTGCCTGATGCCTCCAAAAAACAGCTATGCTGACAGAGTGTTTACAACAGAAGTTGTTGCTTTCCCAGGCACTGTTCATATCGATGAGAAAAAAGATTTTACACCAGTTATTGAAAAAGCACTGGAACTGGGTGGTTACAAAGAAGATCAAATCCTCACAGGTATCAACGGTGGTACGAAAGTAACAACTGGTTTTGGTCATGCAGCCATCCTGTCCCATGCAGATACTGTAATAAAAGCTGTAAAATCAGGCGATATCAGCCATTTCTTCCTGGTTGCCGGCTGTGATGGTGCTAAGCCGGGTCGAAATTATTATACAGAATTTGTAAAACAGGCACCTTCTGACAGTGTGATCCTCACTCTTGCATGTGGGAAATTCCGTTTCAATGATCTCGATCTGGGAGAAATCGGTGGCCTGCCACGACTGATGGATATTGGCCAGTGCAACGATGCTTATGGTGCGATCCAGGTTGCTGTCGCACTTGCGGATGCATTTGAATGCTCTGTTAATGAGCTTCCGCTTTCCTTCGTTCTTTCCTGGTATGAACAGAAAGCCGTCTGCATCCTGTTAACACTTTTGCATCTGGGTATCAAAAACATCCGTCTTGGTCCTTCTCTTCCAGCGTTCTTATCACCTAACATTCTGAACTTTCTGGTAGAAAATTATGGCATTGGACCTATTACTACCCCGGAAGAGGATATTAAGGCACTTCAATCAGGTTGTGTGCAGTGACATCCACGCTCACTACAGCATCTATTTCGTGGCTTGTCTCCTTTCCACAATCCTTCCTGTTATCTCTTGTTGTTTCTTGATGCTTCCAGTATAATAAGATCCATAGAGAAAACACACGCACAGCATGTGGACTTAACACCTGATAATCTTCATGTTTTGCGATATACAGGGAGGAAATTCTCATGGGTAAACAATCTACCAGAGAAAACAAAACAATTTACCAGCTTTGCCGGGAAGCCGCAGGGCTTACAAGGGCAGAAGCAAGTGATAAAATGAAGGCTGTCTCGGATTCTAAAATCGAAAAATTCGAATACGAAACACAGGAGCCTACACCTTATGATATCATTCAAATGGCTGATGCTTATAAGAGACCGGATCTCTGCAATTATTATTGCTCACACAAATGTGAGATAGGCCACCGCTATGTTCCAGAAGTAGAAGTAACTGACTTGTCAAATATCATCCTAGAAACCATTGCCGGTCTAAATGAAATCAACCCTCTTACCGGTCGGCTGATCCAAATTGCTCGTGACGGCAAAATCAGTGATGATGAGATGAGGGATTTTGCTTTTATCAGTAAAAAACTGGATGCAATTTCTTTAGCCATAGACTCTCTGAATCTTTGGGTAGATAAGACGGCCAGTGAACAGGGTCTCAATCTTGAACTTCTAAATGCTGAAAAAGAAAAATTAAAATAATCCATAAATCGCACGAACGGCAACGAATCACTTCTGATTCATTGCCGTTCTCTTTACATACGCTGTAATTGATTGACGATACTTTCCGTTCTTCGAATAGCTTCTTCTACCTGTCTTTTTGCAGTATTGATTCGATCCTGGACCATCCAGTCCACCACAAATCCATCGAAAAAATAATCTGCAAATGAAAGAAAATCTCCGGTATCGATGTGTAGATCACATGCCATATTTACATCATTTAATTCCCTGCTGAAATTACGGAGGTCATACTTTGCCTGATCCATATTCTGCTTTGCATGATCCATTTTAGAATGTTTCAGCATCGTACTGAAAAACCCTCCACCAAACATATCTACCAGACCCCAGTTTTTGCACTGTTCAGATTCTCTTTTGCTGCACTAAGACTATTTAAGGCTCTGCGTCCGGCTTCAATTGCTTCTCTTTTTTCTTTTTCAATATCATATCCCATTAAAAACACCTCTCTGACTTTTTATGAATGTGACGTTACAAGTCCGATAATCCCACCAATGATCAATAGTGGAAAAGCTATATACATTAATCCGCCTACTACCATTCCAATCAATATCACTGGAAAGAAAATAATCAGACAAAGTAATTTCATGATTCCCCAGGATGCTTTTAAGCCAAATATAAAAAATTTTCCAACAAACCAAATCATACAAATAGTAAATAATACTGTTAACATCTTTTTCTCCTTCTAACACTCATCCAGTTGTGAGTGATTCATTTTTCGTTGTTTATCTGATATAAAATCAGATGTATTTTTCACTCCAAGCTTGTTACTGAATTTCGGATTTTTTTCAATCTTTTCTATTATCCGAATTAATCGTATTCTCTGCACTGCATTCATCTGATCACCTCGCTAATATCCACCTTTTCTGTTGATATTGTCAGTATAGCAAAATAATCTTTTACAATACACATCCGTAGTAAAGAATTAAATCTTTATAATTCCCATTTTTTGTGGAATAACAATCGAGTAGGAAGCTAATCATTAATTGATTAGCCGACCTCTCACACCACCGTGCATACCGTTCGGTACACGGCGGTTCTTTAGTTTTCACATACTGTTAGATAATAGTCAGACATGGACGTGTATCCCAATCAATAGCTGCTTCAAATACAAACAACTGATTATCCGTTCCTCTGTAGCTGAATCCATAAGATTTATCAGAACCTGCTACATCTCCACGATATTTTATTTCACCAGTTCCCCGGCAGTGTGCATATCTTGGAATACCATCTG
>ERZ791931.2256-NODE-2256-length-11602-cov-3.067896_pt1 | contig 11602 bp, 9 predicted proteins | sample MGYA00510127_ERZ791931 | MGnify/ENA primary metagenome ERZ791931 (study PRJEB30046, sample SAMN00792067) | human gut metagenome | study: EMG produced TPA metagenomics assembly of the A metagenome-wide association study of gut microbiota in type 2... | reverse complement strand
TCATAATGATAGACCAGAAGGTCGTCTACAATGCCTCCGTTGTCATTGGGGAAGCAGGTATACTGTACTTTCCCAGGTGTGAGGGCAGCTACGTTATTGGAAGTCACTTTCTGCAGAAAGTCCAAAGCATGGGGACCTTTCACCCAAAATTCTCCCATGTGTGAGACGTCGAATACACCGACACCCTGACATACTGTAAGATGTTCGTCAATGATGCCGGAATACTCGATAGGCATATTATATCCCGCAAACTCGTGCATCTTGGCACCCAGCGAGATGTGTTTTTCGGTAAACGGAGTGGTTTTCATGGAACTATTAGAGTTATGAGTTATGAATTATCTATTTGCTTGCTACGAGCTCGGCAATCTTGACGATGACGTTCATGGCTTTCTCCATGTTCTGGATAGGCACGAACTCATAGCGGCCGTGGAAGTTCAAGCCACCGGCAAAGATATTGGGACAAGGCAGGCCCTTGAAAGAGAGCTGGGCGCCGTCCGTACCTCCGCGAATGGCTTTTACACGAGGCTCTACACCTACCGCCTTCATGGCGGCAAAAGCGGTGTCGATGATATGCATCACCGGTTCAATCTGCTCGCGCATATTATAGTATTGGTCGCGAAGTTCCAGAGTAGCGGTACCCGGACCGTATTCTTCATTGATTTTTGCCACAAGACGTTCCATCTCCTTCTTGCGCTCTTCAAAGCGGGTGCGGTCGTGGTCACGGATAATGTAAGAGACTGTTGTCTGCTCCACCTCGCCGGTAATACCTATCAGATGATAGAAACCTTCGTAACCTTCGGTATGCTCCGGAGCCTCGTCAGCCGGAAGCATGGACATGAAACGGTTGGCAACGCGGATAGAGTTAATCATCTTATTCTTGGCATAGCCCGGATGCACATTCCGTCCCTTGAAGCTTATCTTGGCAGAGGCCGCATTGAAGTTCTCGAATTCAAGTTCACCCACTTCTCCGCCATCCATGGTATAGGCCCATTCGCAACCGAACTGCGCTACATTGAACTTATGGGCGCCCAGACCGATTTCCTCATCCGGATTGAAGCCGATACGTATTTTACCGTGCTTGATTTCGGGATGTTCCTTCAGATATACCACTGCCGATACAATTTCGGCAATACCGGCTTTATCATCGGCACCAAGCAAGGTCTTGCCGTCGGTCACAATCAAATCTTCCCCTTGATGGTCGAGCAGTTCGGGGAACTGGGCAGGAGAAAGAACCACATTCTCTTCGGCGCAAAGAACAATGTCCTTACCGTCATAATTCTGCACGATACGCGGAGAAACATTCTTGCCACTCATATCGGGGCTTGTATCCATGTGGGCAATAAAGCCGATGACGGGCAACGGCTTGTCTGTATTGGCAGGAAGAGTGGCGAACAGATAACCATTTTCGTCCAACGTGATTTCTTCCAGACCCAAAGTTTCCAATTCTTCTTTCAGATACCGGGCAAACACCATTTGCCCCGGAGTACTCGGAGTAATCTCAGTCTCTTCACTGGACTGAGTATCGAAGCTTACGTACTTTAAAAAACGTTCTACTAAAGTCATGATGAATAATGATTAGTGATTAATGGTTAGTGATTAATGGTCAGTGATTAGTAATTGGCGAAAAGCATTATCCGAATGGCATTAATCATTAATCACTAATCATTAACCACTATTTTGTGCTGTAAAGATAAAAAAAGGGGCGTGAACTGCCAAGCAATTCACGCCTCTTTTTTATTTCTTAAGGACAAAATGTCAATCAAAAATGGCTGCTACCATCAAAACAATGCGTACATATCTTACACTTAGGCAATCCGATAGCCTCAACCAGAGTTTCCAACGTATTGAACTTCAAGGATGAAAGTCCGAAACGCTCGCGGATAACGTCCACCATCTTTTCGTATTCGGGTGAGCCGGTAGTGGCATACTTATCGAGATTCTTATTCTCGTCACCCTCCAGTTCCTTGATGACACGACGGGTAATCAGTTCCATGTCGCTTTTGGAAGCCGTGAATCCTACAAACGGGCAGCTATATATCAATGGAGGACAAGCAATCCGGATATGCACCTCCTTGGCACCATACTCATACAGCACCTTCACATTGTCGTGCAACTGGGTCCCCCGGACAATAGAGTCATCACAGAACAGCAGACGCTTACCCTCGAGCATGGCACGATTGGGAATCAGCTTCATCTTTGCCACCAGCGAACGCAATTCCTGCTTGCTGGGAGTAAAACTACGAGGCCAAGTCGGAGTATATTTGGAAATGGCACGATGATAAGGAACTCCTTTACCTTCGGCATACCCAAGCGCCATACCTACACCCGAATCAGGAATACCGCAGGCACAATCCACCTCTGACTTATCTGTCTGTGCCATCTTGAAACCGGAGGCAAAACGCACTTCCTCCACATTCTTACCTTCGTAGCAGGAAGTGGGGAAACCGTAATATACCCATAGGAAGGAACAAATCTGCATTCCCTCATCAGGCTTGCGCATCTGTTCCACACCATCGGCACGCAGGCGAACAATCTCTCCGGGTCCCAAATAACGGTCTATCTCATAACCAAGATTCGGAAAGCTGCTCGACTCACTTGTGGCGGCATACGCTCCGTCTTTCTTGCCAATCACAATCGGAGTACGTCCCCAGCGGTCGCGAGCGGCAATGATGCCGTCTTCCGTCAATAACAGCATGGAGCAGGAACCTTTGATATGCTTATACACATTTTCAATTCCTTCGACAAATGTCTTTCCTTGTATAATAAGGAGGGCGATAAGTTCCGTCTGATTGGTTTTGCCCGAACTGAGTTCGGCGAAGTGCATGTTTTGGGCCAACAGTTTTGTTTCCAGTTCTTGCAGATTTACTATTTTGGCTACCGTTACAATGGCAAAGCGACCAAGGTGGGAGTTGAGGATAAGGGGTTGAGGGTCTGTATCGCTGATGATTCCTATTCCGGAATTTCCTTTGAACTTATCCAGTTCATCCTCAAACTTCGTGCGGAAATAAGTGCTTTCCAGATTGTGAATGGAACGGGTAAACTGCTCCGTTTCTGCATCGTATGTAGCCAACCCACCACGTTTTGTCCCTAAATGTGAATTATAATCTGTGCCGTAAAACAAATCCGCCACACAGCTTGTTGCCTTGGCGACTGTTCCGAAAAAACCTCCCATAAGTTCTGTTTTGTTATTGGTTTCTAAAATTAACGGATGCAAAGGTATGAAGAATTTGCGAAATTCGGGCAGATTTGAAATGAATAAAAAAGGCAATATATTTCTTGCCCACAATAGAAGTTATATTATTGGAAACATATACTTTTGTGATCGAAACCAAACAACTGTATAATGGGAGAAACCGCAAATATTATAATAGCCGATACTCTTCAAGGTCTGGGGACGGACGCATACAGTGGCTATCTTGCACACGCCCTCTGTCTGTCAGGAATCTGCCGATTGAAGTACAATGGAGAGGAGCGCGAGCTACGTGCCGGCGACCTGATGATTGTCCGCAAAGGAAAACTGGTAGAGAAAATTCAACCTTCAGAAGATTTTCGCGTAAAGGTCATCTATATCGCATCGGGCTTTGTGGTGCTGAGTACACCACAGAACAACTACGGCATGAAAGGGCAACTTTCCCTATTTCTCAATCCTATCATGTCCCTGACTACCGAACAGCAAGAGCTATGTCTCCGGGATTTTGAACTCCGGAATACAGACCATCATTTCCATCGCGATATGCTTATCGCCTCCACACAGATGTTGATACTCGACTTCTTCGATTTCCACTCCCATCTATATGGCGAGGACAATATCTCTGTACAAAATGCTTCCATCATGAGCCGTTTCCTCAACATGCTGGAGAACGGAACTTTCCGCGAGCATCGTGAAGTGACCTATTATGCCGACTGCCTATGTGTCACCTCCAAATATCTTTCGGAAGTTTCCAAGAAAGTAAGCGGTTATACAGCAAACTACTGGATAAACCGTTATACCACACTCGACATCTCGCGTTTGCTGCGCGACAAATCACTAACGTTCGTCCGTATTTCCGATATGTTCGGTTTTTCCTCTCCTGCTTATTTTAGCCGTTACGTACAACAACATCTGGGTGTAAATCCGACAAAATACAGAGGTTAATGATTATAGTTTTTGATTGTTTGCCCGTTTCAGATCTATTAGCGAAATATGCTCATTACGATAGCGGGCATTGGGGTTCTTCTCCGTTCCGTCAGGAAAAGAGCCATCTTCCTGCTTTATGAACTGAATAGCCTTCTGCGGACAATTCTGTATGCAGGCAAAACAGAACTCGCAGTCACCGGACGTCTTCACTCCTCTCGACGTCAGCTCATAGTTGCCGCGCGGACAAACGTAGGTACAAATGCCACAGTCAATACAAACATCGGTCACGGTAAAGAACTTCTCGCTTTTCATCAGGAAGCCCACCTCGGGGTCGAGTCCACTCCGCTGCATAAAACCTTGGTGCTGTTGCCGTTCCTCCTCCGTCACCGGTTCGTGCCAATGCTGCCGACTGTTGATATCTGCCGTTATCTTCTGCAAGTTCTCGGGGATGTGCTTGTCTATCTTGAGTTGCTCGTTCATGTCGAAGTTGGGTAGCCAGTTATCCACCATGATGATAGTGTTGATATAGTCAAACGCATTGTCGGCTTTACGGGATATACGGTCCCAAATCTCTACCGCATCGCACTTCCTTGCACCATAGGTGAGGACAGCAAACTTGTATTCTGCCTTCAGTTTTGCTTTCCGAATGAACTGCCGTACCATATAGGGAGGCATATGACCGTAGATGGGATAAACGATGCCGATTTCATCTGCCTCAAATTCATACTTCCCCCGTTTCACCATCTGAGGGATACTCAACAATTCTGCGTTCTCTCCAGCCAACTGACGGGCGATGTAAAGACTGTTACCCGTTCCGGTAAAATAAAAGATGATACGCTTACTCCTTTTTGTTTCGCAGGATGCCAACGAGAGTAGGCCGGAAGATGCGATAGCACTGCTCATCACGGCAAATCCCATACGCTTTAAAGCCTCCCGACGACTGATTTTCTTATCCGTATTCATATCTCTGATTTTTAATGATTATGCAATCTGTTATCTGAGTGCAAAAATAAAGGTTTCCCCAAAGAACGGACTTACCAAAAACTCGGGTCTTGATGCTATTTTTACGGTATAAGAATGAGCTTACCCTAACACAAAAAAAGCCCCGCAAAGATTGGACTTCTGCGGGGCCTCACTAATGCCTAATAAAAACTCTTTCTACCCTAAATTATCTCCACTTCTTCACAGCTTTCTTGTCAGCCGGAGTCGCTTCAATCAAGCTCAATGCAAAACCACCGCTACGCGCTTCCTTCACGGACATTTTGGTCTTGCTGGTTACGATACCCTTCTTTATCTGATAAGAAGTAGGGTTCTCCTTGTAATCAGCATCTTTACCGTCGGCATAGAGAGTGGCTACGTATTGCTTGCCCGGTTCAAGGAAGTCGAGCGTAAAGTTGGCTGTACGTGCATTCTCGTCTGTAATACCTCCAACAAACCAGTTGCCGGTTCCTTTTGCCTTACGGGCCACGGTAATGTAATCACCCGGTTCTGCTTCAATGTACTTGCTGTCGTCCCAGTCTACTGCCACATCCTTGATGAATTGGAAAGCATCCATGTGCTTTTCGTAGTTCTCAACCAAGTCGGCAGCCATCTGCAACGGGCTGTATAAAGTTACATACAGAGCGAGTTGCTTAGCAAGTGTAGTCTGCACTTGTCCGTGGGGCAAATCGCCCATAAAGTCAAGTTTGGTATCGAAGATACCCGGTGTATAATCCATCGGACCGCCAATCAAGCGGTTGAATGGAAGCAATGTGGTATGGAACGGTTTGCTACCGCCGAATGCCTCATATTCAGTTCCTCGTGCAGATTCGTTGCCAATCAAGTTAGGATAAGTACGGCACAAACCGGTAGGGCGTACAGCTTCGTGCGCATTTACACAAATTTTGTAGTCGGCTGCCTTCTTCACGGCATAGAGGTAGTGGTTGTTCAGCCATTGCCCATAATGATGTTCACCACGGGGAATCATATTACCTACATATCCGCTCTTCACGGCATTGTAGCCATTATCCACCATAAACTGATAGGCCTTGTCCATGTGACGTTCGTAGTTGCGCACCGAACCGGATGTCTCATGATGCATCATCAGCTTCACGCCTTTGCTCTTGGCATATTCATTCAGCATCTTCACGTCGAAATCGGGATAAGGGGTCACAAAATCGAATACATAATCCTTGGATTTGCCAAACCAGTCTTCCCAGCCTTCATTCCAGCCTTCTACCAATACTTGGTCCAGACCGTGCTCGGCTGCGAAGTCGATGTACTTTTTTACATTTTCGTTAGTGGCACCGTGACGGCCGTTGGGCTTCATTTTGGAGTAGTCCACTTCACCCAGTTTGATGGAGGGAAGGTCGTCTGTATATGCCCAGGTGCTCTTACCTGCAATCATTTCCCACCATACACCTACGTATTTCACGGGCTTAATCCAGGAAACGTCCTCGTAAGCACAAGGTTCGTTCAAGTTCAGCGTGATTTTAGAGGCAAGGATGTCACGAGCATCGTCGCTTACGATAACCGTACGCCACGGTGACGTGCAGGGAGCTTGCAGATAACCTTTATCGCCTACTGCATCGGGAGTAAGCCAAGATTCAAAAACAAAATTCTTATCATCCAGATTCAAGTGCATGCAAGAGTAATCCACCAAAGCAGCCTCGTGCAAGTTGATGTACAAACCATCAGCAGTCTTCATCTGCAAAGAAGTCTGAACACCGGTGGGCGAAAACGGGGTTTGTGAAGAGTTAGGCGTAATGGCCCCTTTCATCAACCCGCGAATTTCAGAAAGTTTGGATTCTGTGTAATCATATTCCTGCGTATCGTAGTCGCCCGGAATCCAGAAGGCTGTATGGTCGCCAGTCATGGCAAACTGAGTACGCTCCTCCTTAATCACGAAATAGTTCAAGTTCTTCTGCAAAGGGAACTCATAACGGAAGCCCATACCATCGTCGAACAAACGGAAGCGGATAATGATGTTCCTATCCTGCGCCTTTTGGTTGAGCGTCACAGCCAGCTCATTGTAGTGGTTACGGATTTGCTTTACTTCACCCCATACCGGTTCCCAAGTCTCGTCGAAAGTGGAAGTCTTTGCATCCGCCAGCGTGAAGCCATTCATCAGACCGGGGTCGTTCTTCAGTTCGAGTCCTAATTTGGAAGGGTTAATCACCGGCTTTCCTTTGTAAGAAAGTTCGTAAACGGGTTCGCCTTGCGCATTTACCGAAAAATTCAATTGAAGTTGTCCGTTGGGAGAGGTAATACTCTCTGCCATTGCTACGCCGCTCACCAACAAAACGAGCAGGAAGCAGGCTAATTTTGTACAGATTGCTTTCATGTTTCTCATGCTATATTTATAAAATTATGTTCCAGATGCAAATATAGGCAGGAAAGAAATACACTCTGACGCAATTAAACTAAAATGATAGATGATTTGTCGGCAAACGTTTGCATGAAAACCAACTTCCCTTGAACAATATCCTGCCTACAAACAAAATAGAAGGAGAAGTATCGCTACGAAAACTTCGCCCTCCATATTTTTACAACTTTAATCGTGCACTGGAATTATCCCAAAGGATTTTCACCTTGGTCCCCGTCATTGCCTCCCGAAGGATTGGAGTTATCCCCTCCACCATTGCTACTTCCATCCGTATAGTCCGTATCGGGAACCACCATCTTGGTGACGCTCATATTGCCCAACATTTGACTAAAAGCTTTCCCCCGGAAAAAACAGAATACGTTTACGGACAATGTTACTGGCCGAAACGCCAGCCTCCGTATCAGCACTCTTCCCTACAAAAGAAGGGCGGAACAATCCGAAATCACCTAAACGAACAGTCTTTCCATCGTCTATTTCTTCCGACATGATGTCCACCAGTCCTGCAGCCACTAAGTCCACCGTCTTTCTGTGAATACCAAGAATACGGCTCACTTTGGCACACAACTTATCAAAATCCAATTCACCCGCTCCTACGGATTTAGCTACATACTTTACATTTTTGTCCTTGTCAAAACCAAAGATTCTCTTTGCCACTACATACTGAAGTCCCATAATTTTTAATGTTTTAGAAAGTTAATATAATAATGTAATAAATAGGCCGAAGCCTTTTCCTCTCTTTCAAGAAGTGGAGATCCATCGTGAGGCCTCAACGATAAACTTTCATTCTCTTGAATTCGATGTTGCAAAGTTAGGGTGTGAATGACGGGAATACAAGGAAATGACATCTACAACCAATTTCGTTAAAACTCTAAAAAACAACAAATTAAAAACAACCCTTCTCTACAAGTGAAGAAAGAAAGGCAGGAAGAGAATGAGAAGGAATGGATACAATCTCTACAGCCAATGAAAATAAATCGCTGATTATCAAGACAAGGTTCTAGAGAGGTCTCTACAATATGGCATTTGAACGGTTAAGACCTCAATTTCAAGAGTGGCTCAAGTTTCACTAGTTATTACCGTATCCAAAAATACAGACAAACCAGTCATCCTTCCAAAGCCCCTTCTACTCGTTTACTAAAATCTCCCGGACATTTTACTAAATCTCCGGCAACGATTTACTAAATCTTCCTCCAAGATTTAGTAAATCGCTTCTGCCCCATCACGAACTATCCGGAACCAAGATTGGCAATCACTCATATCAAATATCAAAATTATATACATCCCACCAATAACTACTTCCCCCAGTACAGAATCGCTTTATGAAATTTCGGGCTATGATTTACTGAAATTCCTTTGTCTTCACTACCTTTGCAGCCAAAACCAACCCCAGAAAACCTATGACTAGATTACTGATAGCTATATTCCTTGGCGGCGGTACCGGCAGCGTACTGCGCTACTGCGTGCAGATGATGCTCCACGAGCGCATAGTCCCCTACTCTTTCCCATGGGCTACATTCACAGTCAATATCCTCGGAAGTTTCCTCATCGGGCTATTCTATACCTTATCCGCCCGTTTCAACCTTTCTACTGAGGTACGGCTGTTGCTGACTACCGGTCTGTGCGGAGGATTCACCACCTTCTCCACTTTCAGCAATGACGGACTGATTCTGATAAAGCAAGAATTCTACGGAATGTTTGCCTTATATACCTTATTAAGTATCACATTAGGAGTCCTGGCAGCCTTCGCCGGCGGCGCCTTCGGACGCTGTATATAACCCAAACACCCCTATGAAACCCAGCAAGCCTTTTGTCATGCCTCCCGTACGCATCATCCCTCCTACCTTAGAGGGACAAAGTGAAAGTTCCAAATCATTGGAAGAATGGCTGAATACGGAAGAAACTGTCAGAGACCTTCACTTCGGTAAACGGACAGAGGAACACATGGAGTATTCCTACAAAAGCATCACCAACTGTACTTTCAGTCATATCCAATTCAGCGCCTGCAAACTGAAATCCTGCCATTTCACTGATGTACGTTTTGAACATTGCGACCTTTCCAACATCTCATTTGCCGAAAGTTCTCTGTTCAGAGTGGAATTCATATCCTGCAAACTGGTGGGAACCAATCTGCCGGAAACAATATTGAACCATCTGACAATGAAGGACTGCAATGCCAGATACCTCAATCTTTCCATGAGTAAAATCAATCAAGCCCGCTTCACCTCTTGTGACTTGCGCAACAGCGACGTCAACGACTGCAAACTTGCCTCCATCGCCTTTGAAAACTGTGAGCTGGTAGAATCCGAGTTTTCACACACCCCTCTAAGAGGAATCGACTTGAGCGACTCGCACATAGGAGGTATACGCCTCAACCTGCCCGACATACGGGGAGCCATCGTCAATACTTCCCAAGCCATGGAGTTGACTGCTCTTTTAGGCATTACAATAAAGGATTAAAAACGAAAAACAATTCCTTGTTTTCATTTGTTAGTAAGATAGTTTATAATTAAAATTGACTGAATATGAAAATAGAGAAGATTATCGGACGTGAAATCCTCGATTCAAGAGGTAACCCAACTGTAGAAGTAGACGTAACCTTGGAATCCGGCTTCATAGGCCGTGCATCTGTCCCGTCAGGAGCATCCACGGGAGAACACGAAGCATTGGAACTGCGTGACGGTGACAAAAAACGTTACGGAGGCAAAGGTGTCCTGAAAGCCGTGGACAATATCAATAATATCATTGCTCCCAAGCTCATCGGTATGTCCGCCCTCGACCAGATGGGTATCGACCATGCCATGCTTGCACTGGACGGAACCAAAACGAAAGCCAATCTGGGTGCCAATGCCATCCTCGGCGTATCTCTTGCTGTAGCCAAGGCTGCCGCCGCTTACCTTGACATCCCACTCTACCGATATATCGGTGGTACAAATACCTATGTGATGCCTGTACCGATGATGAACATCATCAACGGCGGTTCGCATAGTGACGCTCCCATTGCTTTCCAGGAATTCATGATACGCCCCGTAGGTGCCACTTCCTTCCGCGAAGGTTTGCGTATGGGTGCCGAAGTGTTCCACGCACTGAAGAAAGTCCTGAAAGACCGTGGCCTCAGCACAGCAGTAGGCGATGAAGGAGGTTTTGCTCCTAATCTGGAGGGTACAGAAGATGCCTTGAACTCCATCATTGCCGCCATCAAGGCTGCCGGATACGAACCGGGCAAAGATGTAATGATTGCCATGGACTGCGCTTCTTCCGAGTTCTACCATGATGGCATCTACGATTATACCAAATTCGAAGGTGAAAAAGGCAAGAAACGTACTGCCGACGAACAGATTGACTATCTGGAAGAGTTAATCAACAAGTATCCCATCGACTCTATCGAAGACGGCATGAGCGAGAACGACTGGGACGGCTGGAAAAAACTGACCGACCGTATCGGCAACCGTTGCCAGTTGGTAGGAGACGATTTGTTCGTCACCAATGTGGACTTCCTTGCAATGGGCATCGAAAAAGGCTGTGCCAACTCCATATTGATTAAAGTAAACCAGATAGGTTCGCTGACCGAAACACTGAATGCCATCGAAATGGCACACCGCCACGGATATACTACCGTAACTTCCCATCGTTCCGGTGAAACGGAAGATGCGACTATCGCAGACATAGCCGTAGCTACCAACAGCGGACAAATCAAGACCGGTTCGCTGAGCCGCTCAGACCGTATGGCAAAGTACAACCAACTGCTTCGCATCGAAGAAGAACTGGGAAGCAATGCGGTGTATGGGTATAAGAAAGTGATGAGTGATGAGTTATAAGTGATAAGTGATGAGTTATTTGCCGGAAGGCGGGGCTTATAAAGAAGAAAGCAGAAGGGGCGAACCGTCACGGTCCGCCCCTTCTCTTTTTAACCTTAAATCAACAATCAATCTACTACCTTAAAGAAAACTTCTTCTCCACTTTGGCTATCCGGTGCCACCCAAAGAGCAAAGTCTCCGGCTTCCACCGTCTTCATCCTATCTATATTCCAGAAAGCAAGTTCACTTATAGGAAGTTCAAACGATACATTCTTCTTCTCACCCGGCTTCAATGTGACGCGAGCAAAGCGTTTCAGCTCTTTCACC
>ERZ791931.2255-NODE-2255-length-11604-cov-2.240107_pt1 | contig 11604 bp, 5 predicted proteins | sample MGYA00510127_ERZ791931 | MGnify/ENA primary metagenome ERZ791931 (study PRJEB30046, sample SAMN00792067) | human gut metagenome | study: EMG produced TPA metagenomics assembly of the A metagenome-wide association study of gut microbiota in type 2... | reverse complement strand
CGGCAGCGACATCATCCCGCAGGAAGGGGCGATGGTCAGCGGCTACGATCCGCAGCGTGGTGAGCAGGTTATCGCCTGGGTTCGGCGTTTCCTCGATGAATCACTACCGCTGGAAAACGGCAGCTATCAGGATGTGGTGGCGTTTAAGGTGGTCGATAAACAATTACGCATCCAGTTGAAAAATGGTAAAGAAACCACGTTACGTACCCCGGCGCAGTTTGTCGGTTACCGTGGCGATGCCGCTGCGCCGACCTGCATTTTGCTGAAAAATAACGGTCTGCATATTGAACTGCAAATTGATGCCAACGGGCGGATTGGCAAAGACGATCCGGCGCATATCAACGATGTTATCGTCGAAGCGGCCATCAGTACCATTCTCGACTGCGAAGATTCGGTCGCGGCGGTTGATGCGGAAGATAAAATCCTGCTGTACCGCAACCTGCTGGGCCTGATGCAGGGGACTCTGCAAGAGAAAATGGAAAAAAACGGTCGGCAAATCGTGCGTAAACTGAATGACGATCGTCATTACACCGCCGCCGATGGCTCTGAAATTTCTCTGCACGGACGCTCGCTGCTGTTTATCCGCAACGTGGGTCATTTGATGACCATTCCTGTGATTTGGGACAGCGAAGGCAATGAAATCCCGGAAGGCATTCTTGATGGTGTCATGACTGGCGCGATTGCCCTCTATGATTTAAAAGTGCAGAAAAACTCGCGCACTGGCAGCGTCTATATTGTGAAACCGAAAATGCACGGTCCGCAGGAAGTGGCGTTCGCCAACAAACTGTTTACCCGCATTGAGACAATGCTCGGTATGGCACCGAATACCCTGAAAATGGGCATTATGGATGAAGAACGTCGGACCTCGCTGAACTTGCGTAGCTGTATCGCTCAGGCGCGTAACCGCGTGGCGTTCATCAATACCGGTTTCCTCGACCGTACCGGCGATGAAATGCATTCGGTGATGGAAGCTGGCCCGATGCTGCGTAAAAACCAGATGAAATCGACGCCGTGGATCAAAGCCTACGAACGTAATAACGTGCTTTCCGGTCTGTTCTGTGGGCTGCGCGGTAAAGCGCAAATCGGTAAAGGGATGTGGGCAATGCCGGACCTGATGGCAGACATGTACAGCCAGAAGGGCGACCAACTGCGTGCCGGGGCAAACACAGCCTGGGTTCCGTCACCAACCGCTGCTACGCTCCATGCGCTGCACTACCACCAAACCAACGTACAGAGCGTGCAGGCCAACATTGCCCAGAGCGAGTTCAATGCTGAATTTGAACCGCTGCTGGACGATCTGCTGACTATTCCGGTGGCTGAAAACGCTAACTGGTCGGTTGAAGAGATCCAACAAGAGCTGGATAACAACGTGCAGGGGATTCTGGGGTACGTGGTGCGTTGGGTGGAGCAGGGGATTGGTTGTTCAAAAGTGCCGGATATTCACAACGTGGCGCTGATGGAAGACCGCGCAACGCTGCGTATCTCCAGCCAGCATATCGCCAACTGGTTACGTCACAGTATTCTGACCAAAGAACAGGTGCAGGCGTCGCTGGAGAATATGGCGAAAGTGGTTGATCAGCAAAACGCTGGCGATCCGGCTTATCGTCCGATGTCGGGGAATTTCGCTAACTCGTGTGCTTTTAAAGCTGCCAGCGATTTAATCTTCCTCGGCGTGAAACAGCCAAACGGCTATACCGAACCGTTATTACACGCCTGGCGTTTACGCGAAAAAGAAAGTCATTAATAGCGTCAAAAAAGCCCCGGCAAGTTTTATTGTCGGGGCTATGATAGTAACTGCGGTAGTACATTTATCCCGGAAATAACCGGAGCGATTATCAGGGTTTAACAATATTAAATACCCGTAGCGCATTACTAGCGGGCCTAAAACAACAATATGGACATCTTAACGATATTCTGCGCCTGCGTGTGCGGAACAGAAACCCTTACCCGATATACTTGTTATGCCAGAGGTAGCAATTGCGTTAGCAGCGTACTGTTGCTGTAAAGTATAACGCCTATATTTTACAGTTCAGTCCTCTTTTGCTTATTACAACCTTAAGTATATCAAGCATATAAAGATAATAAGAGACTGAAAAATATGGTTACCAGGACCCAAATGTATATGCCGATGGGAGGACTGGGGCTATCCGCTCTGGTCGCCCTGATCCCGATAATATTCTTCTTCGTTGCACTCGCGGTATTACGTCTGAAAGGACATGTCGCCGGAGCAATAACCCTTATATTATCTATTCTGATTGCGATATTCGCCTTTAAAATGCCGATTGATATGGCATTTGCTGCTGCGGGCTATGGCTTTATTTATGGATTATGGCCTATTGCGTGGATTATTGTTGCGGCGGTGTTCCTCTATAAATTAACCGTTGCCAGCGGTCAGTTCGATATTATCCGCAGCTCGGTTATCTCCATCACTGACGATCAGCGTTTGCAGGTGTTACTGATTGGTTTCTCCTTTGGCGCGCTGCTGGAAGGGGCGGCTGGCTTTGGTGCGCCGGTGGCGATTACCGGTGCGCTGCTGGTGGGCCTGGGCTTCAAACCGTTATACGCGGCGGGGCTGTGTCTGATTGCCAACACTGCGCCGGTGGCGTTTGGTGCGTTGGGCGTGCCGATTCTGGTCGCCGGTCAGGTAACGGGAATCGATCCGTTCCACATTGGCGCAATGGCGGGACGTCAGTTACCGTTCCTGTCGGTTCTTGTGCCGTTCTGGCTGGTAGCAATGATGGACGGCTGGAAAGGGGTGAAAGAGACGTGGCCAGCGGCGCTGGTTGCAGGGGGAAGCTTCGCTGTCACTCAGTTCTTTACCTCTAACTATATTGGTCCGGAACTGCCGGATATTACTTCGGCGCTGGTGAGTATCGTCTCACTCGCTTTATTCCTTAAAGTCTGGCGGCCGAAAAATACCGAAACGGCAATCAGCATGGGACAATCCGCAGGTGCGATGGTGGTGAATAAACCATCTTCTGGCGGTCCCGTGCCTTCAGAATATAGTCTGGGGCAAATCATTCGTGCGTGGTCACCGTTTTTAATCTTAACGGTGCTGGTCACCATCTGGACCATGAAGCCGTTTAAAGCGTTATTTGCTCCGGGCGGCGCGTTTTATTCACTGGTGATTAATTTCCAGATCCCTCATTTGCATCAACAAGTGTTGAAAGCGGCACCCATTGTCGCCCAACCAGCGCCAATGGATGCGGTGTTTAAATTCGACCCTCTCTCGGCTGGCGGCACCGCTATTTTTATTGCGGCGATTATCTCTATCTTCATCCTCGGCGTGGGCATCAAGAAAGGGATTGGCGTCTTTGCCGAAACGCTAATTAGTCTGAAGTGGCCGATATTGTCGATTGGCATGGTGCTGGCGTTCGCCTTCGTCACCAACTATTCCGGCATGTCCACCACGCTGGCGCTGGTACTGGCAGGTACAGGCGTGATGTTCCCGTTTTTCTCACCGTTTCTCGGCTGGCTGGGCGTATTCCTTACCGGCTCGGACACCTCCTCTAACGCCCTGTTTGGTTCACTGCAATCGACCACGGCGCAGCAAATCAACGTCTCTGACACCCTGCTGGTGGCAGCAAACACCAGCGGCGGCGTAACTGGCAAGATGATTTCCCCGCAATCTATCGCCGTGGCCTGCGCCGCGACGGGCATGGTGGGCCGAGAATCTGAACTGTTCCGCTACACCGTGAAGCACAGTCTGATCTTTGCCAGTGTGATCGGCATTATCACGCTGTTGCAGGCGTATGTGTTTACCGGGATGTTAGTTTCGTAAGTCAATAATGCCGGATGATCGTTAATATCATCCGGCTTCGTTTACATTACTCTGTCTTATTAATGGAAAATTATTTCCCGCTTTATTATCCATGTGGCAATAATGTTTCGCGTTCAGATAACCTGCTAAATAATTAAAAGCGTGAGAACATCTGTTTTTTTATCACGCAAAACAAGTCTGTATTAATTATGTTCGCTTGATGAGCAAACACCGTTCTATCTGTTGCTTTTGCAATCTTAATCGTTAAAACTACCAACAAATTTATATAGTTACGTTGTGAAAAGTTGTTAATTTTTTGTTTATTGAAATTTCGTAAAAATAACCAGCCAGACATCGAATAGGGGTTATTCTTATAAATTTCACCTGTTTTTCTATCAATGATGCCGTTTTCTTAAGAATGGAGGAAGTTATTAAAGAAGATAAAGCATAAAACTATTTCCCCGGTTACGAATCTTTTAACTTTGTTTTGTCACTTGCGTTATTAATGAATAAGAAATTTAAATATAAGAAATCGCTTTTAGCGGCTATTTTGAGTGCAACCCTGTTAGCCGGTTGTGATGGCGGTGGCTCCGGATCTTCCTCCGATACGCCGCCTGTAGATTCTGGAACAGGGTCTTTGCCGGAAGTGAAACCTGATCCAACACCAAACCCGGAGCCGACGCCTGAGCCAACGCCGGACCCAGAACCTACGCCGGAACCGACACCTGATCCTGAGCCAGAACCGGAGCCAGAACCTGTTCCTACGAAAACGGGTTATCTGACCCTGGGCGGAAGCCAGCGGGTAACTGGTGCTACTTGTAATGGTGAATCCAGCGATGGCTTTACATTTACACCTGGTGAGGACGTTACTTGCGTGGCGGGTAACACGACAATTGCTACCTTCGACACCCAGTCAGAAGCTGCGCGTAGCCTGCGTGCGGTTGAAAAAGTGTCGTTTAGTCTTGAGGACGCGCAAGAACTGGCAGCTTCCGATGACAAGAAAAGCAATGCGGTTTCGCTGGTAACGTCCAGTAACAGCTGTCCGGCGAATACAGAACAGGTTTGCCTGACGTTCTCCTCAGTGATCGAGAGTAAACGTTTCGACTCGCTGTATAAGCAAATCGATCTGGCACCGGAAGAGTTCAAAAAGCTGGTCAATGAAGAGGTGGAAAACAATGCCGCGACCGATAAAGCGCCATCCACTCATACTTCACCGGTTGTGCCCGTCACCACGCCGGGAACAAAACCGGATCTGAACGCTTCCTTCGTGTCGGCTAACGCGGAACAGTTTTATCAGTATCAACCCACTGAAATCATTCTCTCCGAAGGCCGACTGGTAGATAGCATGGGCAATGGTGTGGTTGGCGTAAATTACTACACCAGCTCAGGCCGTGGCGTAACTGGCGAAAACGGCAAATTCAACTTCAGCTGGGGCGAAACCATCTCCTTTGGTATCGACACCTTTGAACTGGGCTCAGTGCGCGGCAATAAGTCGACCATTGCGTTGACTGAACTGGGTGACGAAGTTCGCGGCGCGAATATTGATCAGCTTATTCATCGTTACTCCCAGGCCGGAAAAAATGATGAGCGTGAAGTGCCGGACGTAGTGCGCAAGGTCTTTGCCGAGTATCCCAACGTAATCAACGAGATTATCAATCTCTCGTTATCCAATGGCGAGGCGTTGAGCGAAGGTGATCAAACCTTTGAGCGGACAAACGAATTTCTTGAGCAGTTTGAATCCGGGCAGGCTAAAGAGATTGATACGGCGATTTGTGACTCCCTTGGGGGCTGCAACTCTCAGCGTTGGTTCTCGTTGACAGCACGCAATGTTAACGAAGGTCAGATTCAGGGCGTTATCAACAAGCTGTGGGGTGTGGATAAAGATTACAAATCAGTGACGAAATTCCACGTCTTCCATGACTCTACCAACTTCTATGGCAGTACCGGTAATGCGCGCGGTCAGGCAGTGGTGAATATCTCCAACGCGGCCTTCCCGATTCTGATGGCGCGTAATGATAAAAACTACTGGCTGGCGTTTGGCGAAAAACGCGCCTGGGATAAAAACGAGCTGGCGTACATTACGGAAGCGCCTTCTCTCGTTGAGCCGGAAAACGTTACGCGCGATACCGCCACCTTTAACCTGCCGTTTATTTCGCTGGGGCAAGTCGGTGAGGGCAAACTGATGGTTATCGGTAACCCGCACTACAACAGCATTTTGCGTTGTCCGAACGGTTACAGCTGGGAAGGCGGTGTTGATAAAAACGGTCAGTGTACGCGTAACAGTGATTCTAATGATATGAAGCACTTTATGCAGAACGTGTTGCGCTATCTGTCCGACGATAAATGGACGCCGGACGCGAAAGCCAGCATGACCGTAGGCACCAACCTGGATACTGTCTATTTCAAACGTCATGGTCAGGTTACAGGAAACAGCGCTGAGTTCGGCTTTCATCCGGATTTTGCGGGTATCTCTGTTGAGCATTTAAGTAGCTATGGCGATCTCGACCCGCAGGAAATGCCGCTGCTGATCCTCAACGGCTTTGAGTATGTGACTCAGGTTGGTAACGATCCTTATGCAATCCCGCTGCGAGCAGATACCAGCAAACCGAAGCTGACTCAGCAGGATGTGACCGATCTGATCGCCTATCTGAACAAAGGTGGATCGGTGCTGATCATGGAAAACGTGATGAGCAATCTTAAGGAAGAGAGCGCGTCTGGCTTTGTACGTCTGCTTGATGCCGCAGGTCTGTCGATGGCACTGAACAAGTCGGTAGTAAATAACGATCCGCAAGGGTATCCGAACCGCGTTCGTCAGCAGCGCGCAACGGGCATTTGGGTCTATGAACGTTATCCTGCCGTAGATGGTGCGCTGCCGTACACCATCGATAGTAAGACAGGGGAAGTTAAGTGGAAATATCAGGTAGAAAACAAACCTGATGACAAACCGAAGCTGGAAGTTGCCAGCTGGCTGGAAGATGTAGATGGCAAACAGGAAACGCGTTATGCCTTTATTGATGAGGCCGATCATAAAACAGAGGATTCTCTGAAGGCTGCGAAGGCAAAAATCTTTGAGAAGTTTCCTGGATTAAAGGAGTGTAAGGACCCAACTTACCACTACGAGGTCAACTGTCTGGAATATCGTCCTGGCACGGGGGTTCCGGTTACTGGTGGCATGTATGTTCCACAGTATACGCAACTAAGCCTTAACGCCGACACGGCAAAAGCGATGGTGCAGGCTGCGGATTTAGGCACCAACATTCAGCGTCTGTATCAGCATGAGCTCTACTTCCGGACCAATGGTCGCAAAGGTGAGCGTCTGAGCAGCGTCGATCTGGAACGTCTGTACCAGAACGTGTCGGTCTGGCTGTGGAATAAAATTGAATATCGCTATGAAAACGACAAGGATGACGAGCTGGGCTTTAAAACGTTCACCGAGTTCCTGAACTGCTACGCCAACGATGCCTATACTGGCGGCACGCAGTGTTCTGATGAGCTGAAAAAATCGCTGGTCGATAACAACATGATCTACGGCGAGAAGAGCGTTAATAAAGCGGGCATGATGAACCCGAGCTATCCGCTCAACTATATGGAAAAACCGCTGACGCGCCTGATGCTGGGTCGTTCCTGGTGGGATCTGAACATCAAAGTTGATGTCGAGAAGTATCCGGGAGCGGTATCGGCAGAAGGTGAGAAGGTTACTGAAACCATCAGCCTGTACTCCAATCCGACCAAATGGTTTGCGGGTAACATGCAGTCTACTGGCCTGTGGGCTCCGGCTCAGAAAGAGGTCACCATTGAGTCTTCTGCATCAGTTCCTGTGACTGTCACCGTGGCGCTGGCCGACGATCTGACCGGACGCGAGAAGCATGAAGTCGCGCTGAACCGTCCGCCAAAAGTGACGAAAACCTATGATCTGAAAGCCAATGATAAGGTGACCTTCAAGGTGCCTTACGGTGGTCTGATTTATATCAAGGGCAACAGCCCAAAGAATGAGTCAGCCGAATTCACCTTTACTGGTGTGGTAAAAGCGCCGTTCTATAAAGACGGCGAATGGAAAAACGCTCTGAACTCCCCTGCGCCGCTGGGCGAGCTGGAATCAGACGCTTTCGTTTATACCACGCCGAAGAAGAACCTTGAGGCCAGCAATTTCACTGGTGGTGTAGCAGAATTCGCTAAAGATCTGGATACCTTTGCCAGCTCGATGAATGACTTCTACGGTCGTAATGATGAAGACGGTAAGCACCGGATGTTTACCTATAAAAACTTGACGGGGCACAAGCATCGTTTCACCAACGATGTGCAGATCTCCATCGGTGATGCGCACTCGGGTTATCCGGTAATGAACAGCAGCTTCTCGACGAACAGCACCACGCTGCCGACGACGCCGCTGAACGACTGGTTGATCTGGCACGAAGTAGGGCACAACGCCGCCGAAACGCCGCTGACTGTTCCTGGCGCAACTGAAGTAGCGAACAACGTTCTGGCGCTGTACATGCAGGATCGCTATCTCGGCAAGATGAACCGTGTCGCTGACGATATTACTGTCGCGCCGGAATATCTGGAGGAGAGCAACGGTCAGGCATGGGCGCGCGGCGGTGCGGGCGACCGTCTGCTGATGTACGCGCAGCTGAAGGAGTGGGCAGAGAAAAACTTTGATATCAAACAGTGGTATCCAGAAGGTGACCTGCCTGAGTTCTACAGCGATCGTGAAGGGATGAAAGGCTGGAACCTGTTCCAGTTGATGCACCGTAAAGCACGCGGCGATGATGTTGGCAAAACCAAGTTTGGCGAAAGAAATTACTGTGCCGAATCCAACGGTAACGCTGCCGACAAGCTGATGCTGTGTGCCTCCTGGGTCGCTCAGACGGATCTTTCGGAGTTCTTTAAGAAATGGAATCCGGGCGCGAATGCTTACCAGTTACCGGGAGCGAGCGAGATGAACTTCGAGGGCGGTGTGAGCCAGTCGGCTTACGAGACGCTGGCGGCGCTTAATCTGCCGAAACCGCAGCAAGGGCCGGAAACCATTAATCAGGTTACCGAGCATAAGATGTCAGCTGAGTAAGCCTGTATGCCGGATAAGGCGCTCGCGCCGCATCCGGCATGAAATAAGGCGCATCGGGCCTGGAGGAAAGCCATATGGCATACACCCGCAGGCCCGCATCCGGCAAGTTACAACAAACAACCTTTAACCATGCTTTTTGATGTTTTTCAGCAATACTCCGCGGGGATGCCCATACTGGCAACCGTCGGAGGATTGATCATCGGCAGTTTTTTGAATGTGGTGATTTGGCGTTACCCCATCATGCTGCGCCAACAAATGGCGGAGTTTCACGGTGAAATGCCGAGTACGCAGTCAAAAATAAACCTGGCGCTGCCACGCTCGCACTGTCCGCATTGCCAGCAGACCATCCGCGTTCGTGACAATATTCCGCTGCTCTCATGGTTGATGCTCAAAGGGCGCTGCCGCGACTGTCAGGCGAAAATCAGCAAGCGTTATCCGCTGGTGGAGTTATTGACGGCACTCGCTTTTTTGCTGGCGAGTCTGGTGTGGCCAGAAAGTGGATGGGGGCTGGCGGTGATGATATTATCCGCGTGGCTGATTGCCGCGAGCATCATCGACCTCGACAACCAATGGCTGCCCGATGTTTTTACTCAGGGCGTATTGTGGACAGGACTGATTGCGGCATGGGCGCAACAGAGTCCGTTAACGCTACAAGACGCAGTTACCGGCGTCCTGGTGGGGTTTATCACTTTTTACTCCCTGCGCTGGATAGCCGGAATAGTTCTGCGTAAAGAAGCATTAGGCATGGGCGATGTATTACTTTTCGCTGCGTTAGGTGGCTGGGTGGGGCCGTTGTCGCTACCCAATGTTGCTTTAATCGCATCATGCTGCGGCCTGATATATGCCGTTATTACAAAAAGAGGATCAACCACACTGCCTTTTGGACCGTGTTTAAGTCTGGGCGGTATAGCAACACTTTATCTACAGGCATTGTTTTAATGATAACCACGTCATTATCAAAGTGACATTTTAACTCTTATTAATAACCTTAGAGATTATTTACCATGTCGATAAAACAAATGCCAGGGAGGGTATTAATATCGCTATTGTTGAGCGTTACAGGATTATTAAGTGGCTGTGCCGGCCATAATGAAAATGCCAATTTACTGGCGAAAAAACAGGCGCAAAATATCAGCCAAAACCTGCCGATTAAATCTGCGGGATATACCTTAGTGCTGGCGCAAAGTAGCGGCACGACGGTAAAAATGACCATTATCAGCGAAGCGGGTGCTCAGACCACGCAGACACCTGATGCCTTTTTAACCAGCTATCAACGACAAATGTGCGCTGACCCGACGGTGAAATTAATGATTACCGAGGGAATTAATTACAGCATAACGATTAATGATACACGTACAGGAAACCAGTATCAGCGGAAACTGGATCGTACCACCTGTGGAATAGTCAAAGCATAACGTCGGGTAGATATAAATTGGCGCGGGTTGTTTTTCGTGACGCACGAATTTATCTCATTCAGTTGCTGACAAAAATTCGTCACACTCTTAGCCAGAGACAATCTCTTAATACAGACAAAGAGCATCTGCGAAAAATGGTGCGCGGGATGTTCTGGCTCATGCTGCTTATTATTTCTGCAAAAATGGCGTATTCACTCTGGCGCTATTTCTCCTTTTCTGCGGAATATACGGCGGTTTCCTCATCGGCGAATAAACCGCTCCGTGCGGATGCAAAACCGTTCGATAAAAATGACGTGCAATTAGTCAGCCAACAAAACTGGTTTGGCAAATATCAACCCGTCGCCGCACCGGTAAAACAACCCGAACCTGCGCCTGTGGCAGAAACGCGTCTTAATGTGGTGCTGCGCGGGATCGCCTTTGGTGCCAGACCCGGCGCGGTGATTGAAGAAGGCGGCAAACAGCAGGTCTATTTACAGGGCGAACGGCTTGGCTCTCACAACGCGGTGATTGAGGAAATTAATCGTGACCATGTGATGCTGCGCTATCAGGGGAAAATGGAACGTCTGAGTCTGGCAGAAGAGAAGCGTCCCACCAAAGCCGTGACCAGCAAAAAAGCCGTCAGCGACGAAGCAAAGCAAGCTGTTGCTGAGCCTGCTGCCAGTGCGCCAGTTGAGATCCCGGCTGCCGTGCGTCAGGCACTGGCGAAAGATCCGCAGAAAATTTTTAACTATATCCAGCTTACGCCTGTGCGTAAGGAGGGAATTGTCGGTTATGCAGTGAAGCCGGGGGCAGATCGTTCTCTGTTCGATGCCAGCGGTTTTAAGGAAGGCGATATCGCCATTGCGCTAAATCAGCAGGATTTCACTGATCCACGAGCAATGATTGCTCTGATGCGGCAGTTACCTTCAATGGATTCCATTCAACTTACGGTTTTACGCAAGGGTGCGCGCTACGACATTTCCATCGCGCTGCGCTAACCGCATTTAATCCAGGAGAATCATTCATCGTGTTTTGGCGTGATATGACGTTGTCGGTCTGGCGTAAGAAGACAACTGGCCTCAAAACAAAAAAGCGTTTACTGGCGCTGGTGCTGGCAGCGGCATTATGCAGTTCACCGGTCTGGGCGGAAGAAGCCACTTTCACCGCTAATTTTAAAGATACCGACCTGAAATCGTTCATCGAAACCGTCGGCGCTAACCTTAATAAAACCATCATTATGGGGCCGGGCGTTCAGGGGAAAGTGAGTATTCGCACCATGACCCCGCTCAATGAACGCCAGTATTACCAGCTATTCCTTAACCTGCTGGAAGCACAGGGGTATGCCGTCGTACCGATGGAAAACGACGTGCTGAAGGTGGTGAAATCCA
>ERZ791931.2246-NODE-2246-length-11649-cov-8.025185_pt1 | contig 11649 bp, 10 predicted proteins | sample MGYA00510127_ERZ791931 | MGnify/ENA primary metagenome ERZ791931 (study PRJEB30046, sample SAMN00792067) | human gut metagenome | study: EMG produced TPA metagenomics assembly of the A metagenome-wide association study of gut microbiota in type 2... | reverse complement strand
GGACCCGTTCTCGTCGGACGGGAACCCACGTGTTGCGTTTGGCCTCCCCGCCGGCCGTCGAGGCGTTGCGGCCGGGCATCAGACCGATCCCGCGGATGCCGGCGCCGTCGCCGACCTCGATCCGGATGACCCGGCGTTCCTCTTACGACAGGTGCGAATACACTTCTCCCATAGGTGCAACATCCCTTCGGACTGGTTATTCGGACAATCTCCAATCTAACGGGTGTTGCACTTTCAATTAGACAACGGGACCCGAAAAACGTCTTGTATCTGCGAGTTTTGAGAGCGGCCCCTAAGGGGCCACTCATACGATGACCACAATATGAGACATTTCGGCCTCAGGGGCCGCTCTATTACCGCATAAAATTTCAAAAGTCAAGACTGTTCTTTCAGGTTTTTTTTCTCTATATTGCATAGATGGTTTAGAAAGCGTTGATATGGAGAGGAATCCAATATGCGATGTCGTGCGGTAGCGCATCTTCGGGCGGTTGGATGTCGTTCGCTGGCCGTCGTCGCGGCGCTGTTCACGGTGATGGCCGTCATGTTCGCCCCGCAGGCGATGGCCGCCGACGGTTCCGCGGATTACGACACATGGGCCGACGTCGCCGCCGCGATGGACAAGCAGCTGCAGCAGGGGCAGAAGGAATACAAGGACGGCAACACCGCCGGTTCCACGTCCGACTTCATGGCCGCATACAACGAGATCTATGTGGCATCCAACTTCACCCAGGTCGTGACCGACAACATCGGCTCCGACAAGCAGGCCTCCCAGCAGCAGGCGTTCCAAGACATTCAGGACCTGTCATATGTGACGGGCAACGAGGCGAAGATCGAACAGAGCGTGACCGCGCTCGTCTCCGACCTCGACAGCACCGCCAAGCAGCTCGACGCGAACACCAAGCTCGCCAATCCCCGCGACTACGACAAGGCGCTGCAGGAGCAGATCGCCAAGGAGCGCAAGGTTCTGCAGTCCAAGCAGAAGAAGAACCCCGGCAAGGGCGACCGCAGCTGGACCGACGTGGCCAACGAGATGATGCCGATCCTCGACAAGGCCTACAAGTCGTACGCAGGCGGCGACGGCGCGAAGGGCGCTACCCTCGTCAACGACGCCTACTACCAGTACTACGAGAAGCTCGGCTTCGAGAAGAACGTGATGAACGCCATCAGCGGCGACCGTGTCTCGCAGGTCGAGTACCAGTTCAAGATGTGCCGCAAGTCGATGAACACAGGCGCCTCGCTCAAAGACACCAAGAAGCTCGTCGACGATTTGAAGGCCATGCTGGTCGAGGACGCCGGCAAGCTCGACGGCGGTGCCGCCGACAAGGAAGGCAGCTTCACCAAGTTCATCACCAGCTCGGTCGGCCAGGCGTTCCTGATTCTGATTCGTGAGGGTCTTGAGGCGCTGCTGGTGGTCGCGGCCGTGGTGGCGTACCTCGTCAAGTCCGGCAACAAGCGTTTCACCAAGTGGATCTATGTGGGCGTGCTCGCCGGTCTTGCCGGCGCAGGCGTGGTCGCGGTCATCTTCGTGCTCGCGTTCGGTGGGTCCGGCCCGATTCAGGAGATCATGGAAGGCGTGTGCGCCCTGATTGCCATGGCCATGCTGCTATGGACCAGCAATTGGATGCTCAACAAGTCCAGCGTCGAGGCATGGAACCGGTACATCAAGGAGAAGACCGAAGCCGCGGTGGCCTCCGTCTCCTCACAGGTCGATGCCGGCGAAAAGGTCGCGTCCCGTACGGTGATCTCGCTCGCCATGCTGAGCTTCCTCGCCGTGTTCCGTGAAGGCGCCGAGACGGTGATCTTCTACCAGTCGATTTACACGATGAGCCGCGATACGCATGGCATGGTGATTGGTGCCGTCGCAGCCGCGGTGGTGCTGCTGATCATCTTCTTCGTGATTCGCTTCACGTCGGTGAAGATTCCGATCGGACCGTTCTTCCTGGTCACGTCGATCCTGATGTCGGTGCTGGTGGTCGTGTTCGCCGGCGGCGGCGTGCACTCGCTGATCGAGGGCGACGCACTCCCGGCAACGTATCTGCAAGGCGTTCCGACGAACGACTGGATCGGCTTCTACCCGTACGTCGAATGCATCATCGCCCAGGTGATTGCGGCCATCACGGTGATCGCCCTGTTCGTGGTCGGCTTCATCAAGCAGCGCAAGGCGAAGGCCAAGGCTGCCGTGACGGCCGGTGCCGCGAACAATCAACCCAACAATCTGTGAATACCATTCACTACACAACAAAGGAAATAGAGAAATGATGAAGAACAAGAAGATCGCAGCCCTGCTCGGCGTGCTGCTGGCCGGTTCCATGGCCTTCTCGCTGTCCGCGTGCGGTTCCACCAACAATGCTTCCGACAACAAGTCTTCGGGCAGCTCCTCTCAGTCCAGCGACAAGAAGGACGACTCCAGCTCCGGCGCAGGCTTTGAAGAGGTCCCGGTCGGCCCGTCCGGCACCGCCGAGGAGCAGGACAAGGACGCCGGCCCGCTGACCGTCGGCGCCGTGTACTTCCAGCCGATTGACATGGAGCCCGCCTCCATGGGCCTGAAGGCCGCTGATTCGAGCTTCCACCTCGAAGCCGACATCCACGCCAACCAGAAGGGTACCGAGCTGGGCTACGGCAAGGGCGACTTCGTCCCCGAGCTGACCGTGAACTACACGATCATCGACAAGTCCACCGGCAAGGAAGTCGAAGGCGGCAAGGCCACCTCCGGTACCTTCATGCAGATGAACGCCTCCGACGGCCCGCACTACGGCGCCAACGTCAAGCTCGACAAGGCCGGCACCTACCAGCTGAAGCTGTCGATCGAATCCCCGGCCAAGAAGGGCTGGATGCTGCACGTCGATCCCGAGACCGGCGTCAAGGGTCGCTTCTGGACCGAGCCGATCGAGGTCACCTTCGACAACTGGGAATACACCCCGCGTCAGTGGTGATTGACATTGCCTGAGTGAAATGCTCCTCTCTGCCCGAGAGGAGCTTTCGCTGTTTTTATGACGGAATGAACGGAACATAATAGACGGAACAAGGAAAGGGTGCGAATGCTCGAACAGTTCGTAGCGGTGATGCCGGGCACGCTGGGGCCCGCGTTGCTGGTCATGTGCATGAGTGTGATGCTGACCGTCGGCGAGGGGCGTGACAAGCCGATCAGCTCCCGATGGCGTCTGTGGGGAATCCTCATCGGATTGGTGGCGGCGATCGTGTTCGCCGGACTGCGTGCATCCGCGGTGATTAACCAGCGTACATTCATCAACTACCCGGTGCTGTGGTGCTGCGTGGTCATCGACCTCCTGCTGATCGTGTTGGTGTTCGTGAACCGACTGATCACCCGCAATTGGCGTCGGCACGCCGCGGTGATGCATCTCGCCAATCTGGTGGCGGCGTTGGGCATCGCGCTCACCGTGTTCTATGCGCTGCCGGACGTGATCCTGCAGCTGACCATCTGGGTCGAGCCGGGAGACCCGATCTTCACGTCCGATATGCTGCTGCGTGCGCTCGGCTTTGTGCTGGGCATCATCGCGTCCGCGGTCATCGCCGCGATCTTCCGCACGATGCGTTCGACGGCGGTCCGTCCGGCGTTCCTGTCCGCGGTGCTGGTGGTGCTGGTGATCCAGCTGATGCAGCATCTGACCGGCCTGCTGCAGATCATGCAGGCCCGCACGCTGCGGTTCCCGCACATCGCGTTCGTGATGCTCGCCTGGCTGATCAACAACAAGTCCGGTTTGATTATGGCCCAAGCGTTCATATTCCTGATTCCCGCCGTCGCCTCGGTGGTGGCCGGCTTGCGTATGCCGGTTTCTGCGAAGCGACTCGCGGCCGACTTCAATGCGGCCACGGTGCGCAAGCACAAGGCGTTCCGGCGCCGTGCGATCGCCGCCGCCGCATGGAGCATGGTGGCGATGATCGGCGTTACCGCGACGCTGACCTTGGGCGTGGCCGCAATCAACCAGCAGCCGACTCTCTCGCCGCCGGAAGCGTATTCGCTCAAGGACGGCGTGGCCACGATCCCGTTCAGCCAGGTCGAGGACGGCCATTTGCACCGCTTCGAATACAAGGCCAAGGACGGCACCGTGATGCGCTTCATCATCATCAAGAAGAACGGCGGCGCGTACGGCATCGGCCTCGACGCCTGCGAGAACTGCGGCGACGCCGGATACTACGAGAAGGACGGCAAGATCATCTGCAAGAAGTGTGAGGTGGCCATCAACCTGGCGACCATCGGCTTCAAGGGCGGGTGCAACCCGATCCCGTTCCCGTACAAGACCGGTAGCGGCAAGATCACCATTCAGACCGCCGACCTGGACGCGCTGAGCGCCCACTTCCAGTAAGGCAGGAAGGGGTTTAGACCATGTTCTTTCTGAGAATGATCAGGCGCTCGTTCACCCGCCAGTTACGCAGGCGCCTGCTGATCGCGCTGACCGTGTGCCTGTCGGCCACGGTGTCGGTGTCGATGCTGGGCGTCGTGTTCGACGTGGGCGACAAGCTCAACGCCGAGCTGAGCACGTATGGCTCGAACATCACCGTGCAGCCGAAGTCCGATGCGGTGGTGTCCGACCTGTACAACATGGAGGGCGGCCCGCAGTCCGACGCGGATCCGACCTCGTTCCTGAAGGAGTCCGACGCGGCGAAGATCAAGACGATTTTCTGGGCGTTCAACATCACGAATTTCGCGCCGCAACTCAATGTCCACGCGCAGGTGAACGGCACGGCGGCGGCGGTAGTCGGCACGTGGTTCAACAAGACGCTGAAGCTCGCGTCGGGCGAGACCACCGTCGTGGGCGTCGACGGCATGCGCTCATGGTGGAAGCTCGACGGCAGCTGGCCGAAGGATGACACCGATCAGGGCGTGATCGGCACGACGCTCGCGCAGCAGCTCGGCGTGGGACGCGGCGATACGGTCACCTTGCGCAAGACCACGGCGGCCGGGAACACGCACGAGCAGAAGATTCGCATCACCGGCGTCTACGATTCCGGCGACGACGACAACAGTGCCATCTACATCTCCTCGTCGGTGGCACAGGTGCTGTCGGATCTGCCGGACTCCGTCGACAAGATCGAGGTGAAGGCGCTGACAACGCCGGAGAACGATCTGGCGCGCAAGGCAGCCCAGAACCCCGCCGCGCTCAGCCAAGACGAGTGGGAGATCTGGTATTGCACGGCATACCCCAGCTCAATCGCCTATCAGATTGAGGAGGTCATTCCCGGCGCGGTCGCCAAGCAGGTGCGGCAGGTCGCCGCGCTGCAGGGCAACGTGCTGCAGAAGACCCAGGCCGTGATGATCCTGATGACGGTGCTGAGCCTGCTCGCCGCGGCCGTGGCAGTGGCCAACCTGATGGTCGCCTCGATCGGCGAGCGGTCGAGCGAACTGGCCCTGCTCAAGGCGATCGGTGCGACCGATGGCGCGGTGTCGCGCCTGATGATGGCGGAGACCGCGGCGATCTCGCTTCTGGGAGCCATCGTCGGCGCCGCTTTGGGCTCGGGTGTGGCGCAGATCATCGGGCAGGTGGTGTTCGGTTCGGGCATCACCATGCGCCCGATGGTGTTCGTGCTGGTGTTCGTGCTGCTGGCGCTGACCGTGCTGCTGGCATCGGCGTCGTCGATTCGCTCGATTCTGAGCCTCAAGCCGGCGGAGGTGCTGCATGGACGCTGATCGTAAGACGATGATGAAGGAGGCGTGCTGAGATGACCAATACCGGTATGTTCTTCAGGATGCTGTTGAGTGCGGTGTTCCGCAGGCGGTCTCGCGCGGTCATGGCCGTGGTGGCGTCGCTGGTCGGCGCCGCTACGCTGTCCTGTCTGGCGATGATCTGCATCGCCGTGCCGCAGCAGATGAATCAGGAGATGCGAGCCTATGGCGCCAACCTGATCGTGACGCCGCTCGCCGATTCGGAGAACGGCAAGTCCGGCATCGATGACGCGATGGTCGAGCACACCACGGAGATGGTGAGCGCCAAGGGCTCGGAAAAGCACGCCACGTACCGTTACGAGAACGTGCGCGTCAACGCGGCCCCGTACGTGATGGCCGGCGTCAACCCCGCGCAGGTCAGGAACCTCAACCATCATTGGGTCGTCGACGGCTCCTGGCCGTCCGCGGGCAAGGTGCTGGTCGGCCGGGACGTCGCCGATGCGATGGGCTTGAAGGTCGGCGGCAGCATCACCATCGGCTACCGCGCATCAGACAACGCCGCGTCCTCGGGACAGGCGAGCCAGCCCGGTACTGACGGCACGTCAGACGGCCAGACCTCGTCCGGCTCCACCGGCGCCCAGCAGACCCAGAATGGCCACGTCTCCAGCGACATCATGGACACGTCCGGCACCGAGTTCCGTGTGGCCGGCATCGTTGACACCGGCGGCAGCGAGGATTCGATCATCTACGCGCTGGCCGGCGACGTGGACAAGCTCACCGGCTCCACGCGCGGCGTGGACGTCATCGAATACTCGTCGGGCGCCTCGGACCTCACCGCGCTGGTCAACAGCATCAACGATATGACGTCGATGCATGTCAAGGCGCAGCAGGTCACCAAGATCACCGCTTCCGACACGCGCGTCATCACGATGCTGCAGACGCTGTTCTGGATCGTGTCGCTGGTTGTGCTGGTGTTCACGCTGGTCGGCGTCGGCACCACGATCAGCTCCATCGTCTCGCAGCGGCGCAACGAGATCGGTCTGCGCAAGGCGCTCGGCGCGAGCTCGCATGCCATCGGCGTCGAGTTCTATGTGGAATCGGCGGTGTATGGCCTGCTCGGCGGCCTGCTTGGCACGGCGACAGGCTATGGCATGGCCCGCTGGCTGTGTGCCACCGTGTTTGAGCGTTCCATCGGTTTCAACTGGTGGCTCGCCGTCGTGTCGGTGGTGTTCAGCGCGCTGGTCGCCGTTGTCGCATCCATCCCCCCGGTGCATCGCGCCACGCGCATCGACCCCGCGGTCGTGCTGCGCGAGGAATAGTTGGAATAGTTAAGGAATAATCATGGATATGCTGCTTGAACTCGATCATATTTCCAAGATCTACGGCGACCTGCATGCGGTCGATGATCTGAGCCTGACCGTTCCGCAGGGCGAATGGCTGGCCATCGTCGGCTCGTCGGGTTCCGGCAAGACGACGCTGATGAACATGATCGGCTGCATGGACACGCCGAGCAAGGGCTCCGTTTCGCTGGAGGGCCGCAAGCTGGAGGATCTGAACGCCGGCCAGCTCGCCGACGTGCGCAAGAACCTGATCGGCCTGGTGTTCCAGAAGTTCTATCTGGTGCCGCACCTGACGGCCGTCGAGAACGTGATGGTCGCGCAGTACTACCATTCGGTCGTCGACGAGAAGCAGGCCCTTGAGGCGTTGAAGAAGGTCGGTCTGAAGGACCGCGCCCACCATCTGCCGAGCCAGTTGTCCGGCGGCGAGCAGCAGCGCGTGTGCGTCGCGCGTGCGCTGATCAACAACCCGAAGCTGATTCTCGCCGATGAGCCCACCGGCAACCTGGACGAGAAGAACGAGAAGATCGTCCTCGACCTGTTCCGCCAGCTGCATGACCAGGGCACCACGGTCATCGTGGTCACCCATGACGCTCTCGTGGCGAGTTGCGCCCAGCGTGAAATCATGCTCAACCACGGCGTGCTCGTGGGCGAGAAGTGGAATGATAAAAATGCACATGATGCGTACGTAGCGGCCGGTGGCAAGCCTGCATCCACCGGTTCTGACGCCGAAGGTGCGCAGCATGGCGATTCTTCCATTGATTTCATTGATCCTACCAAGGCGGCGAAGACAGGTGGTGACCATGAGTGACGGCGGCGCTCTGCAGCATGACGGGCTTGCGGACGGCGGTTCCCCGTCGAAATCACGCACGCTGAAGAGCGTGACGGTGGCGGCCGCGGGACTGATCGCGGCGACCACGTTGCTGGCCGGTTGCGGCGAGCCCAAGGCCGCGCCGATGAACGACGAGTATGCCGGCAATTCCGGCGAGACCGAGAAGTCGCAGGAGAGCGAGTCCCAGTCATCGGGCGGCTCCGACAGCTCCTCCAAGCGCAAGTCCACGACCTCCGACAAGAAGGACACCGGCAACTACAAGGACGGCACCTATTCGATCAACGGCCAGTACGGGCCGGTCGGAGAGGATTCCATCGACGTGCACCTGACCATCGCCGACCAGAAGGTCGAGAAGGTCGAGATCGTGGGGCATCCGTTCACGACGATCTCCAAGAACCACCAGAATGACTTCGCCGAGGCAATCAATGGCGTGGTCGATGGCAAGCCGCTCAAGGACCTGAAGGTCGACAAGGTGGCCGGAGCCAGCTGGACGTCGGACGCCTTCAACAAGGCGTTGGAGGTCGCGCGGCAGGAGGCCTCGATTCAATAATCGCATGTCGGTTCGTATGGCGCTTGGGTGGCATGGCATGTCGCCCAAGCGCCATTGTCGTATAAGGGGTGCCGAGGCGCACGATATTACGATTATCATGTACGATTGTACATGTTGTTATTCGAATAACCGTGTGTTGTGCGATAAAATCATGATGTCATGGGATGCGGTGTCTCTGGCGGTGATGGGGGCCGCTGCATCGGGCGGAATCAGACGGTAGGAGGAATGATGGCTCAGGATTACCGCGAATTGGCCACGACTCTCAGAGGCCGTATCGATGCCGGTGAGTTCCGGCAGACCGGGAAGCTGCCCACCGAGGACCAGCTGATAGAGGAGTACCAGACCACGAGGTACCGCGTGCGCAATGCCATCGCGGTGCTCGCCGAGGCCGGCGACGTGTTCCCGGTGCGGGGCAGTGGCGTGTTCGTGCGCGAGGACCGTGAGGGCGATTACCTGTCGATCGGCACCACGCGCGGCATTTCCGCGGAGTACCCGCATCGCAAGGTGACGTCCGTGGTGCAGGAGTTGTCGCTGCTGCAGGCCGACTCCGTGCTGGCCAAGCGCATGCACTGCGCCGAGGGTGATCAGGTGTGGCGTGTCGTGCGTCTGCGGCAGGTCGACGGCAATCCGCTGGCATATGAGACGGCGTGGTATCTCAAGGAATTCGTGCCGTTCATCAATGAGCAGATCGCCGAGGGGTCGCTGTTCGGGTACGCGCGCAACGACCTCGGTCTGAATTTCGGCTTCGTCGACAAGGTGCTGTACGCGGGCAAGCTGGAGGCGGACGCGGCCCGGGTGCTTGGTCTGAACGAGGGTGATCCCGCGCTGTACCTGGAGGATGACTCGTTCCTGACCAACGGCCGTCTGTTCAACTCCTCGTTCATCGCATACCATTACGTCAACGCGAGGTTCTTCACGATGACCTCGATGCGCTGACGCACGGCAGCCGGCTCCGCTCGTAAGGCCGCATGGCCGCCACGACCATCGACGAAAGGCGGACGACGATGTCCAAGATCATCCTGTTGGACGTGGACGGCACACTGGTCGACTACGACAACAACCTGCCGGACTCGGCCGTGAGGGTCATCCGCGCGGCCTTGAATTCTATCTGGAAAGCAACAACGGCCTGTTCGCCAGCGAGGGCTTCGAGGAGGGCGCGCTCGACGCCATCCGCGAGTATTCCGCCCGCAAGGGCAAGGAGAACGTCAATCGCCTGACCGTGCGCGAGGCGTTCCCCGACATGATCTTCGACGGTGAACTGTACCGGGACGACGTGAACAAGATCAGCTACGTGCTCGGCTCGTACCGGGACTTCCTCGACACCCGCGGGCGTTTCCCCGACCTCGAATCGGGCACGTGGGGCGGTAGGGGAGCGACGGCGCTGTTCGGCGATCTCGGAGTCAAGGGCATCACCAAGGCCCATGCGATTGACCGGCTGCTCGCGCATCTCGGCGCGAATCGGCAGGACACCGTCGCGTTCGGCGACGCGGCCGTCGACATCCCGATGCTGGAGTACTGCGCGGTCGGCGTGGCGATGGGCAACGGGTCGGAGGACATCAAGGCGATGGCCGGCATCGTCGCCGGCGATGTGGAGGAGGACGGGCTCGCCCGCGCTTTCGAACGGCTCGGCCTGATGTGAGCCGTCGAAGTAAAAACGATTAATTTATTCGAATAAATTTTGACCACCGGCGTGTCGCAATCTTGACCAGTGAGCGCTGACAATGGCTGAATTATGCCGATAATCGGTGTAATAACAGCGATGTGACCATATTTGACAGGATTCCCATAATCCGTATACTAAAAGCACAAGTTATTCGAACAACAAAAAGTATATCGAATAACTGAAGGCTGAAAAGCCGTGCTGGAAGTACAACAGAAGATGCGGACTACGAAGTCCGCAGATGTCCAAGGAAGGACTCCTGTGATGAAGGAAAGGTTCACCAACGTCGCGCAGAAGACGCTTGACGTGTTCGTGAAATTCGCGAGCACCAAAGCCATCACCGCGCTCAAGGACGGCTTCGTGCTGTCCATGCCGATCACGCTCGTCGGCTCGATCTTCCTGCTGATCGCAAACCTGCCGATCACCGGCTACACCGATTTCATGGCCCGGATCTTCGGCAGCGATTGGAATCTGGGTCTCAACCAGATCAACAACTCCACGTTCAACGTGCTCGCGATGGTCATCGCCGTCGGCATCGGCTACTCCTACGCCCGCAACGAGAAGATGGACGGCATCTCCTGCGGCATCCTGACGCTGGTCTCGTTCCTCATCGTCTCGCCCTCCACGCTGACGGTCACCAGCGACACCATCAAGGCGCTGGGCGGCGACACCGCCACCATCTCCAACGTCCTGCCGAACACGTGGATGGGCGGCAACGGCATCATCTCCGCCATCATCATGGGCCTGATCGGCTCGTGGGTCTACACCACCTGCATCAAGAAGAACCTGCGCATCAAGATGCCCGACGCCGTGCCCGAAGGCGTATCGAACGCCTTCTCCGCGATGATCCCCGGCTTCTTCATCATGTGCTACTCCGCGATCATCTACCAGGTGTGCCAGGTCTTCGGCGGCGTTTCGCTGACCGAGCTCATCTTCAAGATCATCCAGACCCCGATGCAGGGTCTGACCGACAACTGGGCCGGTGCCATCATCATCGTGCTGCTCATGTCGCTGCTGTTCTGGTGCGGTCTGCACGGTCCGAACATCGTCTCCGGCATCATCTACCCGGTGCTCACCGCCAACTCGCTGGTCAACCAGAACCTCATGGACCAGGGCATCAAGGCCACGCAGGCCAACGGCGGCCACTATCTGGTGCCGCAGCTCATCGACTGCTTCTGCAAGTTCGGCGGCGTCGGCCTGACCCTCGGCTTCATCGTCGCGGCGCTGCTGGTCGCCAAGTCCGCCCAGGTGCGCGAGCTGTCCAAGCTGTCGCTCGCCCCCGGCATCTTCAACGTGAACGAGCCCATGATCTTCGGCCTGCCGATCGTCTACAACCCGATCATGCTCATCCCGTTCATTTGCGCCCCGCTGGTCGCCGTGATCCTCACCTACGGTGCCATGGTCATCGGCTTCCTGCCCGCCTTCGGCGCCATGCAGGTGCCGTGGACCACGCCGCCGATCATCTCCGGCTTCCTGCTCGGCGGATGGCAGGGCGTGGTGATCCAGGTGCTGATCTTCGCGGCCTCCATCGCCATCTGGTTCCCGTTCGTCAAGATGCAGGACAAGATCTGCCTCAAGCAGGAGCAGGACGCCGCGGCCGAGTAACCGTCAGGCCGCCGGCCGGCCACTGCGGCCGGCGGCCGGTCC
>ERZ791931.2244-NODE-2244-length-11680-cov-2.252731_pt1 | contig 11680 bp, 18 predicted proteins | sample MGYA00510127_ERZ791931 | MGnify/ENA primary metagenome ERZ791931 (study PRJEB30046, sample SAMN00792067) | human gut metagenome | study: EMG produced TPA metagenomics assembly of the A metagenome-wide association study of gut microbiota in type 2... | reverse complement strand
TTATTATTTAAAGCACATACAGCAGGAACAGCAAGTCCCAAGTCAACGCCAACAACAGTATTTTCATCTAAATCCATTTTTTGTTTCTGCATTGTTATACTTAAATTCATTTCTATTTTATCGTCATCAATACCGAATGTGCTTCCGCCAACCGAATACTCTCCTGTAAGAATCTTAATAATTGTTGAAATTAATTCTGCCTTATTCTTATTTTGTTTATGTCCAAAATTAATCTTGAATTTAGCAATCGTTGGAAGACCATGCTTGCCTAAACACACATATACTGGATATGTAGGCTTACCAATATTCTTTTTTAATTCTGTTATATTTTCACAATCTGTAAAAATACCAAAATTTTGATTGCTTAAAGCAAAAGGAGAATCTAATTTATAATTCGGCACAGAAACATTTCCTTCCAGTATGCCGTCTTTGATTAATTTTTTAATTTTTCTTGTAAATGCTTGACCGAAATCAGATCCATATCCTGCTAATGGATTATCAATGTCAACATTTGTAAAGATACTACCATTCTTATTACCTGCTTTACGGTAACACTCTTTTACATTGGCACTCACCCATTTATTCTTTTCTGTAAGAGTCGGTAAATTTGCCACTTCGTCTTGTATCATTTTTGTATATATATAAGATAGAATATAGTTCTTTCGTCTTGCTTCACTCTCCATTGCCCTTCTTACAATATCGTATGTATAATCACTTGCCATTTTATGAGTGTATTCTTTAATTCCATTTTCTTTAAACTCTTCATATTGCTTTTCTAATTCTGCAAGCTGTTGTTTATACCCGTCTACTCTTTCAGGCTTGCTTGTGTTCTTAATCTGCTTCTTTTTTATTTCAATTTGCATTGGAAAATCTTTTTCTAAAAAAGCATCAATTCTTTTCTTCCACTCTTTTCGCTCGCTTGCAACAGGAATTAACGTAATCTTCCTTGCAATTGTCATTGTATTATCGTCTTGTTTCTTAGCCATATCTACTTCACTCCTTTACCATCTGGCATTATAAATTCCCAATATCCATCACTATTTTCAACTTCTTTTGGTTCTTCTTTTTCCATTTTCTCCATCAATTTCCGACTTCGCTCAATATCTTCTTTTGTCCAATTTTCTACTTCGTCAATCAAACCTTGCAAAAACTTCAATGATTCTTGTTTACTCATGAGTTTTATCTTCCATTTCTTCATATAACTCTCTAAATTTTCGAAAATCCTCTGCACTACCACCATTATCTGGATGACTTTTCTTCATTGCATACTTCACTGCGTCCTTAACATCTGAACGAGTTTCTTCCTTATTATATATAGTGTTTGGCGTTACGCTTAAAACAGCTCTGTACGATATATTATCAAGAATCAGTCTTCTATTCGATTCCCTTAATTTATCTATCTTTTTTTCATATCTTAGAATCACAATAACTTCAACAATAAGACATCCTATCGCATATGCAATTGCAAAATTAATATTGGGTCCCATCTTAATCACCTCACTTTACATCAAACTCAGATTTCACCCTCAGTCGTATATCTTTTTTCACAGCCACATTTCTTACACCGATAAACCTTTTCACACTTATAAGGCTTAGTTGATTTCTCACTCCAATATATATCTGAATTAAATATCTGTTCCCAATCATGTTTACAGAAACAAGACCTGATATACCAAATTAATCTTCTCATTTAATACCTTACACCTCATATTTCACTCAATAAGTCTTTCACAATTACTCGGTCTGCATCTTTAATCTTTTTTGATTTTGTTGTTGCCATGAACTCTAACCACTTTTTTCTCATTTTCTTTTCATCATCATTTAGGTGTTCGATGACAATTAATTGCTTAGAATTAAGTTTGTCATGACTAGAAATATAGTTATTCCATCCGTCTTTCCAAAACAACTTGTTTGAGATAACTAATGCATATCCCATCAATGTTTCTCCATTTACCATTCTTGATCTAAAACACAGATTTCCATTTTCAATGGGATTATTTCTCATATCTTTCATTCTTCATCACCTTCTTCTGGTCTTAACATAATACCAAGACCTGTGCACATACCCGTAAGTTTCTTATCCATTGCCTTAATTCTTTTGTAATTGTAATAGGTCATATATGGTACTCCAATTCCAATTGCTACGATTACCATAAACGCCAATACCCAAATTATGTAAAACAAAACGTCCATTTTATCTTTCTCCTTTCTATCTACTACTATCGCCTGAAATCGAACCACCATACTGTGTAAAAATTCTTTTGAAAATATGTATCGTCTCCATCATCAAGCTCTTCAAAATATTTTCTGCCTCGTTCCTTGACATCATCTGCGTTAAAATAATGATATGCCCAACCTGGAATTGTGTAAGATTCCTTATCTTCTAAGCAGAGATTCAACAACTCTTTGACCATCATCTGCAATTCTTCTTCATCATATCCCTGCGTCATTACGTCGAAATATGGGATATATGCCATATATGGAACTGAGTCATTCTCATCTTTTAGAACTACGACAGGAAATGTTAGATTATAATTCATATCAGCCTTACTCCCTTGAACTGTAAATATTATTTTTTCTTCATCGGTTGTATCGTCAGTAAGTGCAAATAGCGAAACATCTCTAAGTGCGTATCTAATATCGTTTACCCTCTTCCTTCTTATGTTTTTTCTTTTTGTATGGTATACAATAATCAGAAGATACCCATACCCAACTATTTTTTATATAGATTAAGAAATCTGCACCCTTTTCATAGTAATAACCTTGTGTGTATGGGCTAGGGCTTACTCCATACACTTTGTACTTCTTACCTTTATATAAAACTTTCATAATCATTTACCTCCAAAATAAATCCACCACTTAGTAACATTGCAATCAATTTCTTTTTCTTTTAATTTTGCGATCTTGCGATTATTGCTTTGGTATGTATCCATCTGTTTTTCAACAAGTTCATTACTTCTTAATTCAGGATATGATGTGATCAATGCCATTCCATCACCAGCTTTAAATTCTTTGTATGTATCCTTTTCATGATCCATGTAACTCTTAACAGTCACATCAATTTTTCTCTCAAGCTGCCGATTCTGTGTTTCATACATTTTGATTTTCTGATTGACACCTTGATTTTCATATAGATTACTCAGTAGTGAACATAAAAATACGATAATAGCAAAGTTAATCAGAATTAATACAACACTAAGAACATCAAGATCGCCAGAGGAGTAATCCTTGTTTTTAGCATGATGATAATAGGTTATTGAAGCGATTATAGTCATTACAAGTATTGTTATCAGCATTACTCATCCACCTCGCAATCGGCATTAAATAGATATTTTAAGATGCGTTTTGCTCCAACCTTATTTACTGCATCCTCAGCGATTTCTTTAGACGTAAAATATATATCGTCACATATAATATTCCATCCACTTGTAGTTATGAAATCATCAACATCGATATCATATCCGATCCTATAATGCTCATTTTCTTCATCCCATTCTTCTTGATCAGGATCATTGTGCTCATCAGCAAATCTCTGAAGCTCAACCCTAACCTTCTGTTTTTCTCTTGCAAATTCTGCTTCTTCTTTAGTTTTGAAGCAATTTCCCATAGAATATCTTCCCCGGTCTATGGGACCATTTACCCATTCACAATTATCAACTTGCCCATCACTACTTATGTACCAATACCAATCTCCGTATTCGGGTTTCCAAATTTTAGGTTCTGATTTCTTTTCTTCTTTCGGTTCTGACCTTTCACAAAACTGCTCAAATAATGATTTAAATAAATTCTGTTGTGCTTCAGATAATTTCGAAATGTCAATTGTTTTTTCTAAATTCATTTGTCTCTCCTCTCTAATCAATTTCTGCGATACTTTCTACAAAACAGTTATAGTAAATGTATCTCTTTCCTTTGTAGTCAAACTTGACATACCCACCGTCATTTGTATCAATGTCAATTTTCCCTTTATATTCAGCAATCTTTTTACCATCTGCTGTATATACTGTAATGACTCTTTTCATACCGCCATTCCAATCGCTTTTCATATCAACGATTTCTCTTTTGAATCCTGCACATCCTGTCATTGATCCTAAGCAAATCGTTACTCCTAATACTGTTGCTAAAATTTTCTTTCTCATTTATTTCGCTCCTTTTTCTTTATAGTAATATCCATACAAGCAGCAATCTCCAGAATCCCATGTGTCGTAATAACAACCGTCTGAAATTGCAACTACATGATTCGCAACATTTACCAAGTAATTGCCTTGCTTATGATCTTTTGCAAAACTTTCAACTGTTGGTCGTTTAGATCCTTTTCTGTTGCTTATGCCTTGATAAGCAAATCCGTTATCAAATAAATATTCCTCATAACATCTTCGTTCTGATGGCATACACTGCATATCTCTTGCATATGGCAATAAACCATCAAATGTTGCTAACCATTCTTTATTAAGAATTTTTGTTAATGCTCTAATCACACAATCTGAATGATTGTCTTTTGTATCTTTATCGTTTGGTTGATAATATCTGTAAATTTTATTTAACATCCTTTCACTCCTTAACTTTCATTTCTTGAAGATTATCTTTTATTTGTTGAATATAATATACTACTTCTTGTACATAATGTCAATACAAAACCTTCAACTTCTTGAACATTTTATTTTACATCTAGTATATAATATGCTACAATATAAACATGGAGGTATATCATATGATAAGTTATAAACCGCTTTTCGTTACTTTAGCAAAAAAGAGTATGAGAAAATCTGATTTGCGAACCGCATTAAATATGGGTCCTGGCACGATTGCCAAGATGGCAAAGAATCAATATATTAGTCTCGAAAACATTGACAAAATTTGCTTATATCTTGATTGCAAAGTTGAAGATGTTATCGAAGTCATACCAAACGATTAATCAAAAAGACTTTGACCATTTAGGTTAAGGTCTTTTTTAGTGGAAACAACAGGAATCGAACCTGTGTCGGCAATTTATATGTGATGAAAAATTAAAATGTAAATAATATAAAAATACTTATATGGAGGTAGAAAAATGAATGTTTATGTATTGCCTGCTCTACCAACTGAACTATGTTTCCATGACTGGCACTTCATACAACTATATATAGTTGTTTAATAATTGGACAACCACTATATGTTGTGGTTTATAGTGTCATAAAATGCCAGTTTTATGTTTGTGAAATTAATTTTTGTAGATGAGTTTATACGCTATTTACGAGCGTTTTTCATTTGATCTAAGATAGCCTGAGCTTCCTGCTGTCGTTCATCCTGCTCCATACGATAATCTAATGTTTCTGCACTAGATTCATATGCTACAGATGCTCCTTTTGCCTGCTCATTAAGTCTTCTAGCTCCCTCTCGAACTTCTTCCAATCCTTCCTGTGCAGCATTGGAGTTATTAAATTTGTCTAAGCTTTTCTGTAACTCTGAAATCTGCTGATCGGCTTCCATCTGAAGAATTACCGTGTCTTTCTCGCCTTTTAATTTAAGCAATTCATCGTAAGCTCGATTTTTCAGTTCTTCTTGTTCATCTTTCTTAGCCTGTAATTCTGGCAATTTACTTTCATATACTGTCTGCTGATTCTGTAGTGTAACTAATTTCTGGGCATAATACATTGCTCTTTTATCATCATTATTATCAAGACACTGATTGATGGAAGTCTGTACTCTTAAGATATCTTTCTTAGTCTTCTGAAGATCTTCTTCCATTGCTTTTAATTTGCCCGCTACAAGAGTATAAGTACCAGTAACCTTCTGATAAAATTCCTGTTTATCTCTAATTGCAGTATTATATCTTGCCTTTGCTCCCTCTGGGGTCATTGCATCGTCTTTGATTTTCTCTGCAACTGTTCCAGATGCTCTATTTTTAATCTGCTGACCATTTTTAGTAAATGCTAAATATGCGACCACTGCTGCGATTATACAAATAAAAATTACTACCATAATAATCCCTTTCTAATACTGAATAATTTCTCCTTTTTCTGGATCACCTTTACGATCAAAATCTTCATTGATTGACAGCCCAAAATTTTTATATAGTTCTGGGATACCACCAACATATCCTGATCCAAGTGCCTGCCATCTGAAGCCATCCCCACTTTTATATAATCTACCGATTTCAACTGCATTGAGTGTTTCAAAGTTCTTATTTTCTGTAAGATCATATACATACTGATCGCTATTTTCATCATCGTAATCGCAAACCATAACAGATGCATTTTCGACCATACCAAAGTTCTGAAGTCTCTGAATAGCTCTGTAAATTCCTACTCCAAGAATAAATTCAGATCTGTCTGAAGGGAATTTTGTTGCATCTACAATGAAATATTCATCATAATGTTTACCTCTATAGTTCATACCCTGAGAATCATTCCCATCTTTGTTGTCTCCTGAATATTCAACCCAATTATATGTCTGAGGTGAGTAAGTCAACCAATTGACAACATCCTGTGGATATCTCACCTGTCGGTTATCATCTGTTACGAATCCTGCAAGGTCACAATCATTTGGCGCTTCGCCAGAATATCTGTTCATATCCCAGTTAATACCAAGAAAAATTTTCTTCATTGCTGACCCATCTTCTTTTACCATGTCAATTTTCTGATTTTTACTCATATTAATTACTGCCATATTGTTATACCTCTACTTTCTTATTTGTTATTTAACCAATCAATATACTGTCTTAAAATTTCTGTATACAGTTCTTCATCAGACATACGATTCATGTCTTTTACAGCTGTAAATCCTGTATTGTCATGTTTACGACCTTTAAGATCATCAAGTTTTTTTAGATAGTTGAAGTCTTCATCTCCGATACCGATAAACTGAACGAACATATTGTATTCTGATAACTCTCGAATAATTTCATTTGTCTCATGTTCATCCCAATTTTCTCCATCTGTAATAAAAATAATAAACGCTGGAATTTCACTTGGCTCAATATCTTTATAATAATGAACCATATCTTCTAAAACTGGTGCATAATTTGTACCACCCATATTCATACCAGATCGCATCATTACTTTTTTGACATAGTTTTTATAATTGCGAATAGTCACTGCATTTAATCTGTCAAATCCATTTGAGAACAACCATGATTCTAATTCGCCATTATCATCAAATTTCAAGGCAATTGGAAGTAATCTTGTAACTACGTCTTGTACTGATCCATTGCTAAACAGATTACTCATACTTCCTGAATAATCCATTGCTAAAGCCACTCTTGCAACATGATCATTCATATTCACCTTGCTATCTTTTGACATATTAATCAGCACTTTATTTAAGCTCTGTGCTGATTTTGACATATCAATTACAGCTGAATTAGCTGGACTCTGAGGAGTCGAAACCCCTCTATCGTCCATTGTTGTGTTTGTTGTCTGACTTGAATTGTTCTGCTTTCCAAATAATTTGTCAAATAATCCCATACCTATATCTCCTTTATTTCTGTTTATTTACAATCACTTTGCGTAAAAAATCAACAGGTACGATCATCAACGCTAAAATGATAATTGTAATCCAATGTGTTATATCTAATGCTGTTGTATTTACTAATGAGTTTGCTACATTGCATAACAATACTGTGAATACACAAATACTAATTGCAATCTCAACGAATAATTTATTTTTACTAATACCATTAAATAAATTAAGTGAATCTGTCCTAGTATTGAACCCATTAAATACTGCCATGAAGCATAACAATGCGAATCTTGCTGTCATTCCTAATTCATCCGTACCAAACATCTTAGCAATTGGTGACAAGATTAAAATTCCATATAATGCAATAAATCCTACTGTAGTAACTGCAATTCTCTGTTTTGCTCCGCAGATAAATAACCCTGATCCTTTCTTAATAGGCTTTTCAGTCATGTACTCTACTTTAGGTGGTTCTCCACCGAATGATAATGAGTTAAGTGAATCCATGATGATATTTACGATCAAAATCTGTACGGATGCTAAGAATGCTCCCGTTGCAACTAATGGATAAATCGTGCTAAGGATTAATAATGCAATGTTAATTGGCAACTGGAACTCTAAGAACATCATAATATTATGCATAAATGTTCGTCCAAGTTCTACGCCTTTGACGATCGAAGCAAAGTTATCATCTGTTAGAATAATGTCTGAAGCTTCTTTTGCTACATCACTACCACTCTGCATACCAAAACCAACATCTGATTTCTTTAATGCAGCGGAATCATTTACTCCATCGCCTGTCATAGCAACGGATCTGCCAACTTCCTGTGCTAAGGTTACTAATCTTAGTTTTGTCTGTGGTGAACATCTTGCGATCACTCGTAAATTTGGAAGAATTTCTTTCACTTTTTCGTCACTTAACTGTACAAATTCGCTATCTGTTAAAGCGATATCTGCACCATTTTCTTCATATATACCACTCTTAATCGCTACAGCTTTTGCTGTTTCAATGCAATCTCCTGTGATTTCAATGATCTGAATACCTGCATCATGTGCTATTTTTACAGCATTTGGAACTTCATTTCTTACAGGATCAACTACACCAATGATACCGATCAGAGTCATATTATTTGGTAGCTGATTCTCTGTAATTGTTCCAATGTTTTCTGTTAATGCGATACAACGCATTGCTTGAGATGTCATATTACTAATTGCTTTGTTCATATTGTTTACGACTTCTTTAGTCATTTCTTTGACTTCGTTGCCATCGTAATAATATTTGCAATTTGCAATTAATTTTTCAGGTGCTCCCTTATAATATGTAAGACCTTTCTTACATTCATAAGCAGAATACTTATTAGAGCTACTAAAAACCTGTTTATTCTTCTGCCCAAGTCCGTCAATTCCAGACACCGTATAATATCTATCATAAGGAATTAAACTTAAGGTTGCTCTGTCAATAGAGTTGCCGCCTGTGATATTGCCATGATCATCAAATACTGCACTGTTGTTTAAGCAAATGTTATTCACTAAAGGTTCAAATGTACTACAATTCTTTGTAATATCGTTGCCTGCACCATCAATGATTCTCTCTGGTGTCATTACACCTGTTGTAAGTGTTCCTGTCTTATCTGTACAAATTAAATCTACATAAGCAAGTTCTGGAATCTTATTTGGATTCTTAGCAAGAATATTAAACTTCTTCATTGTACTCACATTCTGTTTAGTAACTAATTCGATAATCAGTGGTAATCCTTCGGGAACCGCAGCGACCACAATTGATACTGCTACAGATAAATTCTGAGCAAACTTCTTAAGAATTTCTAGTACTCCACCATCAAAATATTTATCAAAACCAAGACTTGCAATGCCTGTTGCAACTAGGACAATAAATGTAAGTGTAGCTGCTAGAGATCCCCATTTTGTGATAAACGCTGCAAGGTTTCCTAACGCAATATCTAATGCTGTTTCTGGAGCTTCTAATGTCTGACTCTTTACAAGTGTATCTCCATTAACTGTATTGATACCGACCTGCGTTACAATCATCTTACCTTCGCCAGACATAACCTGTGTGCCTGCAAATAATGAATTCTGATCCACATATGCGTCTGTAGATGAATCTACTCGTGCATGAAAATTAAAATTCTCGATCGGAGTTTTCTCGATTTCTTTTGTTTCCCCATTGATTGCCGAATTGTTAACTGTAATCTTGCCATCAATAATATATCCGTCTGCAAAAATTTGCTGTCCAGTACCAACCAGAACAATATCATCTACTACAATATCATCCGTATTAATTGTCTGAATCTTGCCATTTCTAATAACTTCACAATATCTCGTTGATGTTTCTGCTTTTAAATCAGCCTTTGATTTCTGAGAATCAAGCCCTGTCTTGACAGATAATGTTGTTGCGAGAGCAAGTACAACCAAAACTGCAATTGGTTCCGAAAAGCTCATTACTCCTGCTACGGCAAGTACTAGCTGTAATACAGCAATTACAATTAAAATCATTAAAGTCGGATCTTTCAATGCATCTACTGCGAAATCCACCCAAGTTTTCATTGGTGGTTCTGGTAACTTGTTCGAACCATACATTCGTCGATTATCCGATACCTGCCTATCTGTTAGTCCATTCATGTTAATCATAAATATCTCCTTTGTTATAAAATTTATTTATCACAACACCATATATAGATGTTATAACCTAGTTACTAAATACACCCACCACATGAGTTAGGGCGAAAATCTTGTTCATTGATTGCTTTGAAAATCTGGCGTTGGGCTTCAATATCTTTTGTAATTTCATCTAACCAATACTTATTAGACTCAATCCATTCATCTTGTTTCAGTCCGTCATAATATGATTCCCATTCTTCAACCCAACCCTTGAAATACCATCGTTCATATTTTTTGTATGTATTCATGGGTTCTGTGCGTAAGTCTTCTGGAATCTTATCTGTAACATCTTTGCCGTCAACATAAAGTTTCCATTCTCCAACGCAATGTGTAAAACCACAACCTGTCCATTTTGCTTTAATTTCCATAATTAATCATCCTCTTCAATTTAATTCCCTAATGCAATTAATGAATTTCCACATGTAATTCTGTCTGCGTCTTCTTCTTTCGATGGAACAAATACAATTACATCCCAACCGTCTTTTACAAGTGGTTGTTCAAATTTTTCATATACATCAAAATCTGTTACAATCTCATATCCTTCGTCAACTGCTTCAACTGTTTCATGGATAGGAGTAATCTTGACAATGCATTTTTCCTTATCGAAATACTTGTTCATCAAATCTACGTCTAAATTACTTTTGGATGTAACAGCAAAATTCAATGTATACTTACGCTTCTTTGGCATTGGCAACCAATCAATAATGCCTCCGATTTCTGTTAAAGATAATGAACATCCTCGAAACATTTCATTTCTTTGTTCTTCATTAAGAGTATTGATAGAAAACTGAAGACCAAAGCCATCTTCTCCGCCATATTCGAATCCAGTTTTAACCCATTTATGTAAAAATTCTTTTAAATTATTATTTGCCTTTGGCATCATTGTAGAAATTACTGGATGATATGTGTTGAAACGTATATCACTGTCTGGGTCTGCTAACATATGTGCAATCTGTTTAGCCGAAGCAATTACATTTTGATTAAATGTAGGTTCTCCCATTCTTGCATAATGTACATTTAATGGTTCTCCATGTCTGATTCCTGATAAAGCAATTCCAGAAGTGATCTCCATCATTAACTCTGGCAACGATGCGTTTCCTTTAAATCCAAGTTTATGGCAATCACAGAAATTGCAATGCATCGGGCAACCTTTCTGCGACGAAACAGTCACAACTAATTTTTCTCTAATATCAACTGGTTTATGTTCAACTTTTTCAATTCGTTTATTATACCCAAGAAAATCTGCCTTAATGTTGTTTTCCTTGCCATAATCACCAACGAATAAGTATTCTAATGTTAAATCTGTATCGGAGATAATTTCTCCTGTATGTGTGTCTGTAATCTGTCTCATTTTCTCTCCTTCCATTAAATTACTGTTTTATTAATCAAATAATCCATACCCAAAGTGCTGTCCCAGTTCATGATTCCAACTATTAATCGATTCAACTTTTCGCTCTTTGACAAGCTTATATCGAAAATCTTTAGGCATAGACAATGCGATAAAATTCATAATAAGTTTTGCACAGTCTTTCCTTTCTTCGATATAATACACGCCATCTTCTTTATAGAA
>ERZ791931.2237-NODE-2237-length-11698-cov-8.505368_pt1 | contig 11698 bp, 10 predicted proteins | sample MGYA00510127_ERZ791931 | MGnify/ENA primary metagenome ERZ791931 (study PRJEB30046, sample SAMN00792067) | human gut metagenome | study: EMG produced TPA metagenomics assembly of the A metagenome-wide association study of gut microbiota in type 2... | reverse complement strand
TCTTCACCCAAGACTTTCAAATCCTCCTTATTGGTGAAGTTAGCAATAACTTGATATATATAGAGCAATTGACACGCCTTTGTAAATGAGCGTTTTAAATCTAGCTTTCAGTTGCGAATTGCTCTAAGTATTCCTTCTGTGAATTTATGAAACAAATATATTGTGAGAATCCTGTTATTATTCGGAATGCTCAACTTAAGTATCTTCTTACTACATATAAAACCTATGTTACTCCTAAAGGTGAAACTACTATTTCTAACTCGATTGCAGAGTATTATAAATACTCTTTTCCCGAATGGAGATTTAGTCCCTATCGTTTTGGTGTAACTTCTGATAATATAGATGATTATTACATAGTTAACAAACATACAGGTGAAACATTCCCTATGTTTATACTTGTTCCCTGTGGTAAATGTGAGCTCTGCCGTGATAAAAAGTCTCGTGAATGGGCTTTTCGTGCTATCTGTGAAAATGCTACTTCTAGTTCTATGCCTTACTTCCTTACGCTTACATATAATCCTAAACATTTGCCTAAATGTGGTATCTTTAAAGAGGAAATGCAATTATTCTTCAAACGTCTACGTATCAAACTAGACCGTTTAAATATATCTCATAACCTTCGTTATGTCGCTGTTGGTGAATATGGCTCTAAATCTAAACGTCCGCACTATCATGTGATACTCTGGAACTTCCCTAATGATTCCGAACATTTTCGTACTATTACTTCCGTTCTGCATTTTATAGAATCTTGTTGGACTTGCTTCACAGGTGAATATAATACTGACGGTTCTCCCGTTATGGAATCTCTCGGCTTTGCTTACTGTCTTCCTTGTAAACAAGGTGCTATTTCTTATGTTATGAAGTATATGAAAAAACAATTTATTCCGCCTGCTGGTAAAAATCCTCTCTTCTTTCTTACTTCTCGCAAAAATGGTGGTCTTGGTGCTGAATATGCTCGTAGATTCTTGGCACATTATCGTTCTCATCCTGATGATACAAAAATAACCGCTACTGACCCGTTTACGGGTTATACTCAAACTGTAACTATGCCTGCTTACTTTCGTCGTATCTATTTCCCTACTCTTTCCGTTGTATTACCTAAACAAATTCGTGATGCTTATACTGAATTGTGTAATCTTATTTCTAAACGTATCTCTATTGTTCAGGTCTTGGACCCTTCTTATAAATTCCATATTGAAGATAATGAAAAAACTATCCTTAAAAAATACTGGTTTCTTCCTACTCAAATCTGCCTTAAATCTATGCCTAAATATATTGCATACTATCGTACTATGTCTACTACCCGCCTACAAAATGAATATATAGATAACTGTCTTCGTGCTAATGAACTATGCCGTTACTTATACCTTGAAACTTATGATGAAAACTACTTAAAACAACGTCTTGAACTTGCAGAAAAAAGGCAGCAAAAAATGTCGTTATTATACGATTCCTTACCGCCTATGAATATTGAGGATATAAAATACAATCTAATATATCGTAGAAAAATACAAGAAAATAAAGAGATAATTTGATTTTAATTTCTATTATAATTTTTTATAATTTTGCTGCATCATAATATGAATCATTCCACTGTTTAAAACACTAAAATTCTATTTCTTTTGATCATCCGTTCATAACAAGTAACGGCGTATCTGAATGAAAAATCATCTTACGAGCAATACTTGGATTGAATAATCGAGCGAATATATTTCTTTTGTATGAAGTCAATGCGATTATATCTATTTGATTATCTTTGATATATTGTTCAAGTCCTTTTAGTAGATTATCACTCATTACGACATCATAATGGATTTCAAGCCCTGGGTATTGCTTGTGAAAATATTCTTTTATGCCAACAAGTTTTATTTCATTCCACGTATCTTTTGATTCAGCAAGATGTATCAAAGATACTGAAAAATGAAATGACTTCCAACTATTGAAAAATGCATCAAAAGCTATTAAATCTCTTTGATCGAAATTAGTTATAAAAGCGATCTGTTTTACCTCACTGAATTGTTTGAATGGTGTATTCTCCGGAATAGCTAATACGGCTGTACGATTTCGGTCAATAACCTCAGCAGTTACACTGCCAATCAGATCTATATCTTTTTGATTTTTTCCTCGTGTCCCCATAATGATGAGTTTAGGACGTTGCTCTTTAGCGTATCTCAATATTTCTTCTTCTGGAATGCCTTCACGTAAAATACAGCTATATTTGACATCTGGAAATTCCCCCGATTCAACTTTATCTTTTATTTTATCAGATAAAGCTTTGAGATCAGAATGAACTTTGTGAATAATTGTTTTTACAGATTCTTCATCTCCAATTTGATAGTTGAATACATCTCCGTATGGCAATGACGATGCATATATAGGTGTAAAATATACATGCAACAAAATAATCTCTGCGTTCTCTGTTTTAGCTAGGTTGAAGGCAAATTCACATGCTTTCATCGAATAACTAGAGAAATCGACCGGAATTAAAATCTTATTTGATTTTTCTCCTTTTTTTGTTTCCTTCTCTCCTACTATACTTTCCGATAGCCAAGCAGAGCTTTCTGTGATTTTCAGTGCATGCGGTAGATCGCTTTCCTTAATTCGTAAGCGTACTCCAGAGGATACAACAGGCTGTATTTGGTTCACATTATGAATGTATGTCTCAATACCTTCATTTTCAAGTACATTTTTTAGAATCTGAGCTTTGGTATATGTCAGAATTGCTAGAGTTACTAATTTGTCTTCCATAATTGATACATTTTGAAGGTGAACAAATAAGAAATCCCAATTGTTTAACGCAATTGGGATTTCTGTTTGCTATATTTTAAACTTGCACAGATTCGGTAGCCTGTTCTTTTTGCATACTCATATTCAATTCATCTAGAATCTTTAAAGCCCGATCGAGAACTGTTGTATCGTCTAACATAACAAGCCCACCATCTGGACCGGGCTCAAGATGTATTCCGACACTTTTTCCCTCCTTGAAATTATGGCCTCCGAAAAAGTTTCGCACAGTATCTACGTGTAAACCAAGTTCGTCTGCTATTCGATGCATGCTACCGCTGGGCAATGAATCTTTAATCTTACGAAGTTCATTAAATGTTATTGTTCTCATGTCTCATAAATTTAATGGTTAGTACTATGTGATTTTTTATCACGCTATAAACTTAAGCAAAAAAAAAGATAAAACAAATTATTTGCTTATCTTTTTTTTCAAAATTGATAAAATCTATTAATACCTTTTATATCACTTCAATAGCAGAAGCTGGGACCCATCCTACTTTTCCATCTTCTAAGTGAATTTCTTTCCATTCTTTCATAGAATTGTCTTTGACGTTTACCTTTCTTCCTTCATGAAGAATAAATAAACTAGTACCACTTTCACTTGGAGTACTTCGCACTGTGACACTCGGATTCATAACTATCGCTTCGTTACGGTTTACCAAATTTTCTTTTTGTTGTGAAGCAAAAAGATTAGAGCATACTGTGATTATTAAAAAGATAATCCCTGAAATGAAGCCTATCTTTTTCCACATAATCTGTTTTGAAAATATAAAGAAGTAGAGAGATACTATCAGTAGAATGAAAGAAACAATTCCCCATGTGGCCCATGCATCTACACTCATACAATTAATCAAAGACTTAGTCCATGAGATAAAAAAGACTTCAGGAGTAGGTTCTACTTTATCTATTGTTTTGGCACGTGCTACTTCGAGATTAGCACGGATGTCGCTATTTCCCGGTTGCAAAAGCAAGGCACGTTCGTAATTAAGAACCGCCTTTGCTATTTCACCTATTTTATAATAACTATTTCCGAGGTTATAATAAACTTCAGATGCTTCTCCATTCTTTAGTAATGCTTCGTATATTTGAATGGCAGCCGCATAATCTTCTTTTATATATGCGGAATCTCCTTTAGTTTTTGTCACATCTTCCAATTTGTTATCAAGAAGTGTATGTGTATCGACATGGATAGAATCAGCTTCGTTTATTTGTCTGGGTTCAATGCTCAGTGAATCTTGCGCGAAGCAAGTTACCGACATTGATAAGAATATAAAAAATAATATTTTTTTCATGACACAATCTCTTCTAGGTTAATGTTTTATTGAATTCTCCATTTTGCTTATCACTTCTATTGAAGATGAATAAACTTTATCCATTGCCTGATTTTCATCTCCCGGAGCAAAACGGGCAAATTCACAGTCATTCAATGCATTCAGGAATTCCTTAATTAGCTCTTCACTCACTCCATGATTTCTCAATTTTTCCTCAATATTATCTTTAGACAAACGGGATACCGGAATATTCAGTTTATCACTGATATAGCCCCACAATGCTTTCAAAACTTCATCATAGAAAGCATCTTTCTTATTTTCAGAAAGCAGTTTACCAGCCAGCTTCATACGTTTTATTGCTACTTTATTAGCCTTCTTCGTTCTCATCTTCGCTACATTGGCATTCTCTGCTGCTTGTTTGCGATAAATTATAAAGAAAAGAATAAAGGCAAGAGCCGGAATAATATAGAATAGCCAGTACGACATTGAACCATAGAAGAAGCTTCCTTTAGGTTGAAAAGTCACTTCGTTTTGTTTAATATAGCGAATATCTTCACCCAAGACTTTCAAATCCTCCTTATTGGTGAAGTTAGCAATAACTTGATCTGCATTTCCTGCACCTTTCTCTACGTTTATTACATAATCTTCTGTATTCAGAGTTTTATAAGATTTGGAACGGATATCGAAATAACTAAAAGATACACCCGGAATTTTATATGTTCCGGCATGTCTAGGGATTGCTAAATATTCAATAACTTTATTCCCAGTAAGCCCTTCTTTTGTTAATCTCACCTGATTATCAACTTTAGGATCGTACACTTCAAAATCATCTGGAAATTTGATTTCCGGATTGGAAATAAGTTTCAGATTACCCGTTCCGGAAATCACTAATTTAATAGTTATTGCATCATTCGTTTTTAACTCCTTACTGTTGATAGAAGAAGAAATGTTGAACTCTCCTACTCCACCTAAGAAGTTTGTCGGTTTACCAGCCGGAAGTGGATTAACATTGATGGCTATTTTAGGAGTTGTGATAGGCTTCTTAATCTCTATAACATTGTTTCCTCCGTTAAAAAAAGCATCAAAAGGATCGGCTGACTGTACTGGTTTATTTACCGTCATTTGGAACTGTGCAGGCTCTATAAATAGTTTGCCCGACTGTTGTGGAAAGAGCACGAATTGGCGATAAACAGTTGTATAGTAGTTACGACCTTTATAATGCTCAGGTGTCCATCGAGCATTTGTAGTCATTTCGATTTCCTGTGAATGAAAACCCTTGAAGTCAGGTAACTTGGCATTATTAAGCTGTAAGTTAGATTCTCTGGTATATATTTTATATGTCAATACGAACGCTTCCTGCTCATAAACATTTGTCTTACTTGCAGTTGCTGTAATAAACAAATCTTGGTTAGATACACTTGCATTCGATGAAGGCTGTATGGAAGAACTATTATCATTATTCCTCCTGCTACTATTATGATTTTGATCTTGTGGCAATACTTTTATTTTCACTGAGTTAGATATCATTTGATTACCTTCAGCTACTATTGAAGCACCAGGAACAGTAAACTCACCAGCAGTATTGGCCATCAATATATAAGTGAAAGTAATACTACTAGTAGATGATACACTACCATTCACAATCTGAGTACTACTTTGTTCTGATCGGCTTGGCCCCATTAAAACATCAAATCCTTTGATAGAAGGAGCACGAAAATCTTTTACTTTCTGTGTTGTAACCGTATACGATAGCCTAAATTGATCGCCTACCACCACCACGTCCGGAGCAGAAGCAACAAACGACACTTTATCAGCGAAAGTTTGGGTGCTATATGCCATCAATGTCATTAATATAATAATTAGTTTTCTCATTGCTTATGAAATTTATATCGTCAACTTAATATTACCAGTCTTTTTCCAAACGCCCACCTTGCAACACTTTCTGTTGTTTCTTCACTTTATCCTGCACATCCTTTTCATCCTGCATCACAGAATTAAGTAATTGTTCTGCATTCTCCTTCGACATTTGATTGTCTTTCTTTTCAGATTTTGGAGGTTGTTGCTGATCTTTCTTTTCATCCTGTTTTTGATCATTCTGTTTGTCTTTATTCTTATCTTGTTGTTGATCTTGCTTCTGTTGCTGGTCTTTGTTTTGATCTTGATTTTGGTCCTGATTCTGCTGCTGATCTTTCAGCATTTTCTGGGCAAGTGCCAAATTATATCGAGTTTCATCGTCAGCTGGATTATTGCGTAACGACATTTTATACGCTTCTACTGCTTTTGCATAATCTTTACCAGCTTGAAAAAGAACCCCCATATTATGATAAATATGAGCCAGTTTCATTTTGTCTTTTTCGATTTTGCCGGCAGCTACATATTGTTCCATAGCATCCTGAAACTTTTGTTGCTGTGAGAGAGTATTCCCCAGATTATACATGGATACTGTCGACTTAGGGTTTACTTCTAAAGCTTTCCGATAATTCACCTCCGCATCTACAAATACGCTGTCATTAAACAAACGGTTTCCTTTACGGATGTAGTCACGCTCTGCTTTCTGTGCCGAGACACTGGCTACCGATAGTAGAAAAATAGTGAATAGAATATATTTACTTCTTAACATATGCATAACTATTTCTTATTAGAAAATAGGTGAACGTTTTTGAACAAAGGATTTTTACGATCTAGAATTAACAATTCTGCTAACAATAATATTAAAATAATCCATGCAATAGCTTGAAACTGTTCGTTAAACTCTGTATACACTTTCGACTCAACATCTGATTTCGCCATTTTATTCACTTCCTGATTAATAGCTTTCTGAGCAGAGTTAGTATTATCTACTCGTACATAAATACCTTTTCCTTCTTTGGCAATTTCCTGACACATAGCTTCGTTTAAGCGTGTGACAATAACATTCCCTTCACGGTCACGACGATAATCATTTGTACCTTCTATGGGAATAGGTGCACCATCAGGCATACCCACCCCTAACACACTTACTTGAATACCTTTCTCAGCTGCAACTTTAGCAGCTTCTACAGCTCCGCCTTCATGGTTTTCACCATCTGTAATTACAACAATGGCACGTCCCACTCCTTCTTGAGGTGTAAAACTCCGTACAGCCAAATTAATAGCTTCTCCAATAGCCGTACCTTGTTTAGAAATCAATGAAGGACTAATCGACTCCAAAAACATCTTGGCAGAAATATAGTCGCTGGTAATCGGTAACTGTGTAAATGCATCTCCTGCAAATACAATCATACCGATTTTATCATTATCCAGTTCATCAACTAACCTGGAAATTAATCTTTTAGCTTTTTCCAGACGACTTGGCTGTACGTCCTGTGCCAACATCGAATTTGAAATATCCAAAGCAATAATAACTTCTACCCCTTTACGCTTCACTGTTTCCTGTTTGGAGCCAAACTGAGGACGTGCTAATAATACAGAGAAAAAGCCGATAACAACAAATATTATCCAAAATTTTATATCCGGACGATATTTGGATACATCAGGCATCAACTGGGCCAGTAAAACCGGATCACCAAAACGTCGAATATTTTTTCTTCTCCTGTAATTGGAATACAAGTAGAAAACTGCTAAAAAAGGTAATAGCAACAATAAATATAAATATGTAGGTTCTTCAAATCGGAACATTTTCTTCTTATTTTACGATTGACAAATAACGATTGACAAACATCCTTATGGAATCTTTTTGAGTATTGAGTTACGCAATAACACTTCTAATAACACACAAAGGAAAGCCGCCAATGCAAACCACTGATATTCTTCGTCCCTCTTACTATACTCCTTTACATTCAGTTTAGTTTTTTCCAGTTTATCAATTTCCTCATATACTTCTTTTAGTTTCGAGTTACTCGTAGCCCTAAAATAGTTACCATCGGTTGTACCTGCAATCTGTGTCAACGTTTTCTCATCAATTTCCACCGGCATATTTACATATTGCACCGTATTTCCAACTGGATAGGGATAAGGTGCCATACCATTCGTCCCCACCCCAATAGTATACACGCGAATACCAAAACTTTTGGCTATCTCAGCAGCCGTCAATGGAGAAATATCCCCTTTGTTATTAGTACCGTCTGTCAATAAAATAATCACCTTAGACTTTGCCTTACTATCTTTCAGTCGGGTTACTGCATTTGCTATTCCCATACCTACTGCTGTACCATCTTCGATAAGGCCACATTTGATATTATGAATCATATCCAATAAAACAGCATGGTCGACAGTAAGCGGACATTGAGTGAAAGTTTCACCTGCAAATAAAGTTATACCGATATTATCGTTAGGGCGGCCGTTAATAAATTCAGCAGCTACATCCTTTGCAGCTTCCAACCGATTCGGCTTTAAATCCTCGGCTAACATACTAGTAGATACGTCAATAGCGAGCATTATATCAATCCCTTCTATTTCGCTATTCTGCCATTTATTAGTCGTTTGCGGACGTGCAAGCACTAGAATAACCAGCACTAAGGCAATAACACGCAATAAGAATGGAACATGCAACAAATAGTTCTTATAGCTTTTAGGTGTATGTGCATATACACGAGCATCCGAAATTTGAAGAGTTGCTTCACTTTTCTTTTGCCTCAGAATATACCATACAATATAAGGTATAAGTAATAATAGCAAAAACAGATATTCAATATTGGCAAAAATCATTTCATTTATGATTTAACAGTTTACTATTTAGTATTCAAGCTATATATACTTTTAAGCAAAAAGATTATATAGCTGCATACCTATATATATAAAGGTACCTATCAATGCGGTTGACAAAATTACGATTCCGCAAATTAACAATACTTTTGTCCGCAAAGAACGCTTCTCTATAATTGTAATTTCCGTTGGTTGCGGTTTTTGATTTTCTTCTTCAGGTTGCTTCGTTTCATTAATAAAGTCAATAGCATTGATCAGATTGGCATCATTCTCGTTCATTTGCGGATCGTGCTTCGCGAACTTCACTAGATCGGCTGTCTGGAAAAGCTCCTTCAAATCAGAAATAGCTTCTTTATCCTTCATTTCTAATAGCTTGTCAATAATCTCAGATGAAGTCATTTCAAGCGCATTGAAACCAAAACGATCTTTTATATAGGTGCGAAGTGTATCAGTCAATTCTGTGTAATATTCCTTCGGTTGTCCTTTCTGCCATACTTTCTCATTCTTGATACGCTCTATCTCTTTCATTGCAGCCTGATGGGGCGGCAATTTAGGTTCTACCTTTATTTTGCGGATAATAGGTTTGTTATCCCGGATACGAACTATGAGATAAATTAATAGACCAAGTAAAGGCAAAGCCAAGAATGAACAGCCAATTAACCCATACCAGTCTTCCCATGCGAAAGGAGCTTTCATCACGGTTTTCTGTCCAAAAAATTGGTCTGGATGTAATGTGTCAACCGGTATTGAATATACTTTCAATGCCAAAGCTCTTGATCTATACTCTTTACCATCTACTGTAACAGGCATTGGTGGTAGATAATACAAAGCCGAGTCAAAAGAAGTAACAGTATACTCTTGAGTAATCATCATACGCTGACGATCGTTCAGGAACTGAGTATCCGGCTTGGCAGTTTCTATAATTTCTACCCCTCGTACCAGTGTATCGGTATAAGCGGGAAAAACAGCCCGTTGCTTGGCATCCATAGCTACTTGTAATTGTATTTTCGCTTGTTCACCAATCAGTATCTGCAAAGAATCTATCTTTGCCTCCACTGTTACAGATTGTGCTCCTACTCTATCAATAGACAGTAAACATAACAATGCTATCAGAATAATATTTTTATTCATCTTTGATTTCATTAGTTTCGTTTGGCAAATAAATTCAACAATGCCTTTACGTAATCCTGGTCAGTTCTTACAGATACAGAGTCTACGTTACTTTTAGTAAATGTATCATTCAATTCTGTCTGTTTTTGTATCCACCAGTCGCGATGTGCCCGACGTACAGCTTTGGAAGAAGTATCAATCCATTGCTCATGTCCGGTTTCTGCATCTTTTATCCGCATCAATCCCACCGGAGGAAGATCACTGACTCTCCTATCATAAACCTGTAATGCTACTACATCATGTTTCCGGTTAGCAATAGTCAAAGCATTTTTGAAACTTTCCTGATCGATAAAGTCGGATAAAACAAACGCAGTACAGCGTCTTTTCATAACATTAGTCAGATATTCCAATGCAAGACGTATATTAGTGCGATGACTTTCCGGCCGAAAATCAATCAATTCACGAATAATATATAGAATATGCTTACGTCCCTTCTTGGGAGGAATAAACTTTTCTATCCGGTCTGAAAAGAATATCACACCGATTTTATCATTGTTTTGAATAGCAGAGAAAGCAAGAGTAGCGGCAATTTCCGTTATCATGTCTTTCTTTAATTGCTTGACCGTACCAAATGCTAAACTTCCGGAAACATCGACCATCAACATAACTGTCAGTTCGCGTTCCTCTTCAAACACTTTCACATAAGGTTTGTTGAAGCGCGCCGTCACGTTCCAGTCTATGTCACGTATGTCATCCCCAAATTGATACTCACGAACCTCCGAAAAGGACATTCCTCTACCTTTGAAAGCCGAATGATATTGGCCTGCAAAAATATTGTTAGACAATCCTCGTGTCTTGATTTCAATTTGGCGAACCTTTTTTAGTATTTCACTTGTTTCCATTTATAAAGTAGTTAAGTGGTAAGTAGTTAACTACCAATTAAGGTACTTCAACCTTATTCAAAATCTTACTGATGATTTCGTCCGAAGTCATACTGTTTGCTTCGGCTTCGTATGTCAGTCCAATACGGTGACGGAGCACGTCATGCGCAACAGCACGTACATCCTCTGGAATCACATAACCGCGGCGTTTAATGAAAGCATACGTACGGGCAGCTAAAGCAAGATTGATAGATGCACGAGGCGAACCACCAAATCCGATCATATCTTTCAATTCTTTCAGGTCATATTTTTCCGGGAAACGAGTTGCAAATACAATATCTACGATATAGCGTTCAATCTTTTCGTCCAAATACACCTGACGAACTACTTTTCGTGCTTCGATAATTTCCTCTGCCTTCAGAATTGGCTTTATATTGAACTTTTCTCCATTTATATTCTGGCGAATAATCAACTTTTCTTCCTCTAGTTTTGGATAATCGATAACAACTTTCAGCATAAAACGGTCAACCTGTGCTTCAGGAAGCGGATAAGTACCTTCTTGTTCGATAGGGTTTTGAGTTGCCAATACAAGAAAAGGCTCCGGTAATAAGAAAGTCTCTTTACCAATAGTAACCTGACGTTCTTGCATAGCTTCCAGCAAAGCACTCTGAACCTTGGCAGGAGCACGATTTATTTCATCGGCTAATACAAAGTTTGCGAAAATCGGTCCTTTTTGTACTTTAAACGATTCATCTTTCTGACTGTAAACCATTGTACCGATAACGTCAGCAGGCAATAAGTCGGGGGTAAACTGGATACGGCTATATTTAGCGTCAATCAAAGAAGCAAGAGTTTTAATAGCCAAAGTTTTTGCCAAACCAGGCACACCTTCCAAAAGGACATGGCCATCGGAGAGTAATCCGATAAGCAGTGATTCAACCAAATGTTTCTGACCAACAATGATTTGGT
>ERZ791931.2225-NODE-2225-length-11734-cov-2.701087_pt1 | contig 11734 bp, 6 predicted proteins | sample MGYA00510127_ERZ791931 | MGnify/ENA primary metagenome ERZ791931 (study PRJEB30046, sample SAMN00792067) | human gut metagenome | study: EMG produced TPA metagenomics assembly of the A metagenome-wide association study of gut microbiota in type 2... | reverse complement strand
ACGGTCTCCAAAACCGTTAATGGGGGTTCGAATCCCTCTTCCCCTGCTTCTAAAGGCGTCAGTGATTCAGAGATGAGTCATTGGCGTTTTTTGTTTTTTTAAACAATAAAAGCTTGTAAATAAAGGCTTTTCAACGTTTTCTTGTCATCTAAGCACACATCCTGTAATCATTTTCAGCTCGTCATTCTTGAGATCTTTCTTATCTAATACCACTTAATCCTATCTGTTTTAGTATTAAAATGTCACTGATTTGTCACTGAAGTGTCACTGATTTGTCACTGATTTTCCTATCATGTTTTTTGAAACGAACTTCTGTTTGATTATATCATAGACTTTCACTTTTCTACAAGATAAAATCTCCTGTACATCATTATACTGTAAAAAAGGTGTTTCTACTTATTATAAAAGGACAGAAGCATTTCTCCACTCCTGCCCTGTTACAATTACTATTTTCTTATACCTAGCAAATTATCCATTAGCCCATTCCGATAATTTTCATCTCTGCCATAAGCCCCTCTCATAGACCCAATCAGTGAGCATGGCTTTTTTTCTACTTTTTCTTCTTGCTTCTGTTCTTCATCCAGCGTCACTCTTCTCATGAACACAATCTCCTCTGGCTTGACATATTCATACGATCTGCTCCACTTGCCCGAAGAAGTATCAATTACAACCATGATTGCTTTCTCGCCGTCCTCTTCTTCTGGTATTAACCCTATCTCAATGATTGTTCCAAGACATTCCCTGTCCTCTGTTCCGCAATAGACAATATCGCCCTTGCAGAAACGCTCTGTCATATTATTTTCTGTATATTCCATACATGGAATCATTTCAATTTTACCCATGATTTTTTCCTCCTATATAAATAAGGTGGCAAGAATCCCCACCACCTATCAACTAAAATTTAAACTTTGAAAATTGTTGTGCCATTACAAGACTAAAATTTTCATACAATGCTTTGGCAAATTCATCTGGATCTTGCACGTTTTGAAGTACAATTTTATCAATCGGTGCATTCACAGTGTAGGACGCATTATTGACCTGTGTACTGCTCTTGGACATAGCTTCTATGCCCCTCTTCAATCCATCTGCGTAGGCTTGTCCATATCCTTTATCCACATTTGAAATCAATCTATGACGCTGTTCAGCATTTACAATCTGTTCCCCAGCTTTGAGGATGTATGGATACTCTTTAGGATCAAGTTCTTTCAATCCCATAGACTTCATCCATGCTTCTTCACTGTCCTCGGTACTTTTTCCTACAACACCAGCTTCCAAACCACTGTGAGCAATACCAGCTTTCTTACGGTTAATTTCTGCGCCGGGTCCATTGTTTTCGTCCTTATTAGACCAGGCGCTCTTTCCGGGTCCATCAGATTTACTATGATGTTTCTTTTTAGAACTAGAATCGTCATCCTCATCTTCATCATCATCATCACGTTCAGATTCTTTTAGTGCTTTCTTAACATCTTTTAGAACGCTCAACATCTCAGATACATCTTTTGTGAGTTGTTGCCAACTGGTAGTCTGTTCTCCAATTAATTTGGAATTTTCTTCATACTGTTTTAAAGAAGTAATGAGATTTTCTCCAGATGTTTTCAAATCAGCTTTAATACCAGCAAGAACTTGTTCTGCGCTGCTACCAGAAGCACCTGTTACATCTTTGCTGTATTGAAGGACATTTATAAGATTAGCATCAGCAGAAATCAGACCTTTATTAAGTTGATTTAAAAGTATTTGAATCTGTGTCTGTGCTTCATTCGCTGTAATAGTACCAGCCTTATACGCTTCAATATAACTATTCAGAAGATTATAGATTCTCTCTGTAGACTGAATCTGATCCTCATACGCTTTCAGTTGAGAAGCATTCTGTTCATACCGATTCTTAAACACAGTATAAATGTCATTATCATTACCAGATAGAACCTTATCTTTCCAACCAGAACCAAGATAATCAGTAGCAAGAGTAGCATTCTGAGCCTTGGTTACGTTCTCGGCAATCTCAGACCACTTATCTTTGATTTTGTCAAGTGCCTCTAACTGTTCATCGACCTTATCGTTGTAATCATCTAACTGGTCGTTCAGTACATCTAACTGTTCTTGGAGATCGTTTTTAGTTTTAGAATATTGAGCATCTTGATATGCTTTCTGTGCTTCACGAATTTTGTCAGCATCAGTAACATAAATTTCCTCGCCATTTCTTATGATTTTTTGCGTCTTTTGTGTATTGGCGATCTGTAAATCATACAATGACTGTTCTAACTGATTCTGAAGCTGTAGTTTCGTGTTCTGCTTATCCAACAGATCAATCTTGTCCTGAATAGCATCTTTCTGTTTCTCAATATTCTTCTGGAACTCTTTCTGTTGGTCTTGGATGGCTTTTGTCTCATCGTCAATAGCACCTGTAACAGCACTAATGACGGTTGTATAATCATCCTGTAAAGAAGATAGAGCATCTTTGACTGTATTCAAATCAGAAGAATAATTGCTAATCTTAGTCAATGGGAGTTGGAGTAATTCTTCATTCCACTTTTTCAGATTTTGAATCATACTGGACATTTCGCCATTGACGTTCTGAAGCTGACTGTATAACTCATTCCAGTTATCAGAACCAACATCGTAAGTATCCATAACATCTTTGATAATTCCAGCCTGTTCTTTATACTCACTGATGATGGTAGAACCATTCTTGATAAGTTCTTGGTAATAATCTGCGGTCAGAGCAGTACCAGATGCTTCTAATTCAGCACCCCAGTTCTGAATAGCAGTAGAAATATCCTTATACATATTAATGACGGTTGTCATATTTGTAATAGGCATTTCTTTTAATTGCTTATTGTATTCTGCCTGTTGTTTTTCTAGATCAAGAAGCTCTCCTTCTGCGTCAGAAATACTCTTTGTCAGTTCATACCATTCTTCATCCCCGACTTCCAGACCTTCATCCATAGCCGCATCCAGCTTTTTCTTGCGAGATTTAATGACTGATTTGGTATTACTGATCTGTGTTCTGGTATTGCCGATCATCGTCTCATAGGTAGACGCATCGACAATATTTCCACGTGCTTTCAGTAAATCAATCTGCTTCTGAATTAGATCATTGTTACTACTTAGGCGTTCGTTCTCTTTGGTAGCCTGTTCAATGATCTGTTCATAATAATTGCTCTTATCTTCACGAAGTTGTTTCTGAATCTCCTTGGCATTCTTTTGAGAATCAAGATAACTGTCATATGCTTTCATGGCATTTTCGACATTTGTTTTCTGATCCCCTGTCATGGATTCAATATCAATACCACCATTCTCAATCTTATCTCTGAATTCTGGTACTTTGGAAACCAAATCTTCATAAGATTGTTTATAATAATCAAGTGATTGATTTGCTTGATCTAAACGGGATTGATCCACTACCATCAACTGTTGATAAAGGCTCTGTCTGCTTTCCAGTCCATTATTTTCAGAGAGATTCTTTAGCTCTTCCAGACTAACACCAAGTCTATTTGCATAGTCTAAAAGCTCCTGTGCCTCATTTGAATTAGGATCAAATGGAAGCGAGAACAATTCCTGTACACGTTTAATATCTTCTTCTGACAGTCCTGTATAAGCAGTCCATGTATCAGAAATAGCAGTTTTTAATTCTTCGCTCTTACGTTCTAGTAGTTCTGCACTTCTGGAAATCCAGTCGATTGTAGAATTTTCTTTTGGGGCGGAAGATTTATTACCTTTGTTACCTCCACCAGATCCTTTGCTTACACTTGGATTAGTAGATTTTGGTCCCGTATATCCTTTTACAGGAGCGATATCAGCTAGTAAATTTTTCTCAAAACTGGTCGCAGTTTTTTGGATTTGCTCTTCTGCTAAATTGGATATAACACGATTGTATTTTGCACCTTTATGTAATGTCCCATCAGCATTATAATATTTTCCATCTTTTAAAGTTAATGCATTACCAGTAGCTCTATCAACCATTACAGACTTACTTTTATAACCAGATGCATCCGTTTGCTGTGTTGCGCCAGCTAATGCAGCCATATCTTTTTTCGCAGCGTAATATTGTCTCCATGCATTTATACTAATTCCTAATTGAGAAACTTCTGCGGCTAAAGCTGAAATATCTCCAGAGGTGTCAATTACACTATTAATTAATTTTTGAGCAATATAAGCAGCAAAAGCTCTTCCTACCTCCGTCTGTTCTGATTCAGCAGCTAATTGTTGAATTTCTTCCGCTGTAGCATTAGTTAAATCTTGTGCATTCCAAGCAGCTTCGGCATGAGTAGCTGCCAAATTTGCAGATACGATCTCCTCGGAGTTTTGAACCCCCATAAGTTCAAGATACTTAGTTGTTACATTAGCCGTATCATCACTTAATCCATCTAATACATCAGAATTATAAAGAAAAGCAGTAGCAAGATTATCAAATGCCTCCTGACAGGCTTGAATATTTTTAGGATTTTCAGAAACCGTATTGACAAAATCATTATACTCTGTTGTGAAACCAGAAAAATTTTCTTTGAAATTCTTATTATCAAGAATAGAATAATCAAATACATCATCTTTCTTCTTGATAGAAGTCATAACCTTATCAAGCTCTTCGAATCCCTCTGACAGACTATTGATTTGAGAAATCATTTCTGACTTAGTAAATGGTGCGCTTACATTGCCCTGTTCTTTTTCCGCTTGAACCAATGAATAGATATGGTCACACGTTTCTTTGGCTGTCTTACCCGTGACATCCAATAGCTGACAATATCGTTCATTATTAGATAGGGTGGATTCATCCAGCGTGCCAGCACTCGCCATCTTTTCCAATTCTTCTTTTTGAGATCGGAAAGAATCACTATCCCATACAGATTTGAACCCTTCTTCTGGCGATGCTCCACCAAATAACTGCTGAAATAGCGTAGATATTTCTTTCAAAATACCCAGTAATTCCTTATCTTTTTCTACATCCAGACTACCATCAAACTTCTGAAAATCGGTCATGGTATCACTTAGGGTAGATTTAAGAGTAGAAAGCTGGTCTTTCACATACTTGGAATGCATCTCCAAATCGGTATAGGCATCCATATTCATATAATCTTTCGGATGCTCTATCTGGAAATCAAGAATCTCCTGTTCTACCTGCTTTTGTTCTTCCAATAAGGATTTATAATCTTCAAGCTGTTGTTTCGCAACGTCTAATTGTGAACCAGAATAAACATCTTCATTGGCTGTTCCATATCTCTCATTTCCAGCTTCAACCTGTGTTTCATCCCATCCTGTATAACGGGTCATACCTTTTGGCTTGGAATTAAAATAATTGACTGCCTTATCATGTGCATCATCTTCCGCGATATTCAATAATGCTTTCTTATTCCGAAGCTCCCGTTCCAATTCCTCATTGGTTTCTTTCAGACGATCTAGTTCTTCCTGCTCCGTGAAAGACAGATGATCCTTACTATTTAATTCATCAATCCGCGAACCTGTTGTTTTCAGCTCATCATTGATAGACTCTACATCTGATTTCAATTCCTCATACTCATCGGATGCTTCTTCTGCCGCATTCTTCAGATTTTCGCTTCTATTGGCAACTGCATCATACGCAGCACCAATCGCCCAGATCGCCGCAGAAATAGCCGCTGTCAGTCCCATATTTAGAGCCATATTTAAAGCTACTGTCTGTAATTTTAGTTTAAGACTTGCCGCCGCTGTCATATTCAGTGCATTGGTATATCCTTCCATACCGGCTTCTGTGCCTTTCAGATTGGAAAGATATTTCTTCATATCCATATCATCGGTCAACTTATTGATCGCTTCTTGATTGACACACTGTTTCTGAACAAGCATATTATAATTGGAAATAACAGATTGAGCATTAGCTATTGGTTCTTTGACTTTGGATGTGAAAATACCACCAAATTTCTCTCCTGCCGCTGATGCCTGTTGCATTTCTTCCATTGTCTTACCAAGGAATGTAATTTCAGAACCATTGTTATCAAATGCCCCCAGATTGGTACCTTTTAATGCCGCACCGCCTGTAATTGCTCCTGTGGCAACGGATAACAGACCCAGCTTGTCAATCAACGCAGAAATTACATCCAAGAATCCAGATGCCGCATCTGTCGCACCTTTAAGGAACTCACTATTTGCAATCACAGATGCCAGATGTTCATAGGAAGCAGTCAGAGAATTGATATGTGCTTGGACAGTATCGGTATAAGCAGAAAACTTCTCCAGTGCTTCATCACTGGAATTTGCTGATACCTGTGTAAGTTTCTGCACCTTGTCCCAGTTAGAAAGAAGGACTGCACCTTTATTCTGCTGATATGTACCGAACATTGCGGTATTGACAGCGTTTCTCTCCACATCATTCAATGAGGAATATTTTTCTGCCACATCCTGTAGTACATCCCCAAGATCACGATAATCAGTGAGGTTATCACGAATCTTCACACCGATTTTCCCAAGGACAGATTCTACATTTGACAGATCCTCTCCTGTCTCATAGTCCACAAATTTATTTGCTTTGATTTGGGAATATCTTGCAACAATGGATTTAACCGCATTACCGATTTCTTCATCCCCTGATTGCGTAACGTCTTTCAGCGTTGCAATAATTCCGATAAGTTGATCCAGTGATATTCCTGCCAGACTTGCAGACGTAGCAGTTCTACTCATTGACTCTGCCAATCCTCCTGCATCGGAAGCTGATTCGAGGTCTACTGCACTTAGCTTTGAAACAACCGCTAATGCAGATTCAGCAGACATTTTATAACCGTTCAAAACAGCGGTCAAATCTTCCGTAGCATCGGACGCGTCAATCATACCGATTTTAGAGAGAATCATGGAATCCTTGATAAGAATATTTGCTTCTTCAATACTTTTACCCTGTCTCAGCCAAGCATCCGCACCTTCTGCAATCTGTGTTGTGGTAGAACCTAGTTCTTTCGCCATCTGATTGTATGTATCAATCAGTCCTTTTGTCTCTTCTCTGGTCTGACCTGTCGCAACCTGCAAATTAAACAGAGCATCGTCAATATTCCTTGCAGTACCAACCATTTGTTTGAATGTCTGGAACGCCGCAGTCAGTGACATAACACTCGTTACCGCGCTTTGAAATTCCGATTTCATTTGTTGTGCCGCTTTAGAGCCTGTAAGACCCATTTGCTTTGCTTCTGCTTGAATAGACTGAAATTCTGCCTTTAAATGGGTAAACTCTGTAGAATCGGCGCTGGATAGCTTAGATTTAAGGTCTGAAAGCCTATCAGAGAACGCTTTGGTAGCAGCCGTGTTCTCGTTCATCCAAGTATTAACTTTGGTTTCAAACAGATTCTTGCTGTCCTGTAATTTTGATGCAGATGAAGAATTTTTCTGCTCCTGTGTAAGCTGTTTGTATCGCTGTGTTGTCTTATTAAGCTGTTCTGACAACTGATTGTACAAGGCAATCTTCTGTGTCGGAGCATCCGTCTGATTGATTTGAGCCAGCAGAGAACGAATAGATGCAAAGGATTGTACCGTATCATTCGGCATCTTAAATTTAGCACCTTGGAATTTAGACTCCAGATAGTCAAGATCCGCCGGAAGTTCTTTTAAATATTGATCCAGTTTCTTTGCCGCTCCTGTATTAGATAAGGAATAATTAAATTGTTTCGCCTGTTCTGTAGCTTGCTGGAACTTGGCAATCATCTCATCCAGAGAACTTCTATCCGTGATATTTGTAAAGTCAATACCATCGACTAATGCTTTGAATGGATTGCTGGCAGAATCGCCCGTCAGAAAACTTTGATATGTACGCTTCAGAGATTCTAATTTGGTCTGGAAATCAGCGGCTTTTAATGCTATGTCAGAAAACTCTTTCCCCGATTTATCAATCAGAGAACCGCCGGAATATACATACTGTCCCATCGAATTTAGGGAAAAGTTATATTTTTCAATTTCTCCTTGTCCTTTATTGAGGGTAGCTGTGAATCTGGTTACTTCCTCATCGGCATTCTTGAAGAACTTTAAATCAATGTCTTTATCCTCAATTCCGGCAATAGACTTGAAATATGTTGTCACATCTTTTGTGAGATCTTCTATGTTCCCATTATCAAAAGAAACACCAATATTCAGAAGTGATTTCTTGATATTCTGTGCTGACTGTGCTACTTCCGCTTCAATCTGTGGTAGCTGTGCTTTGATTTGTGAACGCAGTGTTCCTAAATCAGAAATCAATGCATCCCACACACCGCCCTCAAATTCCGTCATATTGGATGGTTCTATTTTCGTCATTTTAGATAAATCTACAGGTTCTAAACGATCGATATCTGCCCGGTATGCTTTAACTGCATTCACAATCTCCCGGAACTGCTCTGTCGGGTCTGCCGTACCAGAAAAATGCTCCTTAAATTTATCGGATAATTCTTGATAGATACTATCTAATTCTGTACCACTCTTGGTGGTAAATGTTTTAGCAGATACCATTCTCATAGAGTTCCAGTCTTTTCCTAAATCCTGTCGCACAATATCTGGAATCTTGATTTTACTGATACCCTTGAAATACTTGTAAAACTCATCATAAATTCCCATTCTGGACTGCATGATATTTGCATTATTTATAATGACGTTTCCCAATTTATCAAGAGTAGAAATAAACTGTGGATTTTCTGAACCAGATTTAACCTCTCCCAGCGTCATATTGTATAACTGGTTCATGGAAGATTTGATTTGTCTCTGCGCTTCCTTGGACTTGATATTATATGTATTGATAAAATTCGTAGCAAAGTTCTCGCCCATCTTCTTACCAATGACCGCCGTTTCGTTCGTATTTCCAATCTTGCTAAGACTTTTCTTTAATTCCTCATCGAGGATTTCTGCTTTTAAATCTATCTTAATTCCGGCTGAATCCAACCGTTTTTGAATAGATGCTATATCTGTTTTAATCTGTTGGACTGATTGATCGATACTCAAACCAGCCGATAATTCAATATCAACATTACTCATTTTTACCATCCTTTCTACTGTATCAGTATTCTTTATTTATTTTTACGTTAAATGGATTCTGAACACTTCTCCTGTACTCTTCCACCGCTTTTTCTATGAAATGGGTTGCTTTCCTGTACCCAAAGTATGGAACATCTTTAAATTTGCCGGAAGTTTGCCATCCCTCATTAAGAAGAACAGCGGTATTTACATCTTTTCCGTCCAGTCCCGTATGCCATGCACCATCATCAAAACCAACACGGATTGATAACGATGCTCCTGTGGATGATACCTTGACAAATAACCGATCATCAATGTATACAGAATTGTATAGTTCGTATGTCCTCTGATATATTTTCGGATTGTATGAATCATAGGCAGCATCTAATTGACGCATGATACAATCTGATAAAATACGAGCGTGTTTCTGTAATTCTGATTTAACCGTGATTCCATTGGAAGTTTTTAACTTAGATATGTTCAGATTTTTTAATTGTGATTTTAGATTTGACATTCTTTCTTTTCCTTGAAAAATTCCACATGATAAAACTCTTTTATTTCTTCTAAAGTATAGTCATATCGTTCCTTGGTGGAATTTGATTTTTGAAGATATGCAGTCTTGAATACCACTGCTACAACTGTATATAAAATGTTATTGTATTTAATTATGTTTCCTCGGTTTAATTCCATTTGATCTTATTTAATTCCTTTCGTTCCTGTTATTCCTTTTATTCCTTGTTTTGGGGTATTAAAAAAGCGTTACCCTGTTTTAGGGTAACGCCTGTTCTGCAACAGTCTTAGAAAACACACCTTTATCCAGACAATCCTTCATGTCCTCTGTAAGATTACGTTCTATGGAAAGAGCGCGTTGAAGATTTCGTTCGGAAGTTCCTAATTGTCTCGAAATTTCTAAAAGAGTTAATTTCTTCAAAGCGCCATTATGGCACTCTGATTTTCTATCTCCACCACGCCCATATCCACATAACCTTACATACTCGTCAGCAACTTTTCTCTGTTTTCTATCGTCATTTTTACTTCTGCCAAAATTGGCTGCAAGAAGAACTTTGAGTTTTTGAATATTAAAAAATCAGCTACCGTTATTTGATAGCTGATTAGAATAATTTCTATTGTTCCTGTAACTCGACTATATATTTCTTTTTATTTTTAACCATTTTATTGCTTTTTTCATCAATTATTTCATCAATAACTGCAAGTACATATTTTCTCCATTTAATTACGGGAGTAAAACTATAATGCTTAACCATGCTCCAAACAGCAGCCACTCCCACAATCATCAAATATATTAACCACATTATAGATAATTCGCCTATTTCCGCACTCTTCAATTTGTCAGATATATTAGTTAATGTCGTTACCGCCAATGTCACAGCAGCCAGAAAAAAACTATTTATTGCAATTTTATTTGAAGTATAGTTCCATATATCATCTGCTTCAGCCTCTACTTTTATTTGAAACAGATCATCTACATTTTCATACTTTCTCAATATTCTCCGAACATAATCCAAATTATTTTCCTTTGGTTGTGGTGTATTTTCATTTAATGTTTTGCATAACACCTCAAAACTATTTCTCCCTTTTTCCATATCTCATCCCCCATTTATTTTAATCAAAGAAAGTATAGCATAATTTATATACAATATCTATATTAAATAAATGTTTTTAATATTTATTTTCGTATAGTCCAGTATCAACCAGTTCTTCTAATTCTGGAATGGCTTTTGCCAATCGCATATAATTACTCATGGTTTGTTTTGTAATACCATATTTTTCCGCAAGTTCTGATTGAGTTGATGGAGTATCTGTTGTATCTGGCAAGTTAAAAATTTTTTCACTTGCCACTGTATACTGATTTCCATGATCTCCACCATTCTGAAGACAGACAATGAAGAACTCAAACAGAAGGTCAATACTGGGTAAGTCCCTTTAGGTACTGCTTATAGAGAAATTAAGACTAGGGTATGTAAAGTGTGTGGAAAAGAAAAGAAGATTATTGATTTTAAAGATTATTGTACATGCGAGATATTGTGGGTGTATGCCAGAAATATAGATACGATATACTGAACGTATACAGGATATATAAATGGCGTATAGAAAGGTATATACCGGGTATTCTAGGAAATAATTGCTTTATCGCGCATTTATAACAATTAATTATATATATACACCGTGTGTTATAAATGTAGTTCATATAATTTGTTGGATAGATGATGTGTGATGTTATATCGTATTATGTGTGATATGCAGTTATATGGTTACAGTGTTACCATGCTGTATTGGGTGGTATGTGTATGGTAGAATTATTATGTGCATAACTATGTATACAGTGTAACCATCCACTTATTTCGATAATACTTTAGCCTGCTAAAGTATCCTTTATCCTTGTCCCGACAAAGGATTTTAAGGTTAAAAAAATATACCGGCTTTCAAACAAAACCAGTAAATTCCCCTTGAAATCATTAGTATTTTCCTATCAGTGGTTTTCATAATTCTGTTAAATTCTTATCAATATCCATCAGATTCACGAAACCTTTCAAATCTCCATATAATACAAGGATTTTTCTTTTGTTCATTTTTTATATAAACTAATTCATTTTTGAACAAAAGAAATTCAAGAACTAGCCAGATATCCTTTATTCTCAATGCTTTTTCTTGAATTTCTCTAATGATCCGCCCGATACCCCACTCGATAAATAGGTTATTATCCTATACTCTCAAATTTCTCAATATTCCCAATGCTTTTCTATGGATTTAATGGCGATACGCCGGAATTACTGATTCCGAA
>ERZ791931.2217-NODE-2217-length-11766-cov-3.284519_pt1 | contig 11766 bp, 9 predicted proteins | sample MGYA00510127_ERZ791931 | MGnify/ENA primary metagenome ERZ791931 (study PRJEB30046, sample SAMN00792067) | human gut metagenome | study: EMG produced TPA metagenomics assembly of the A metagenome-wide association study of gut microbiota in type 2... | reverse complement strand
AGCTCCACTTGCACGATATGTGTCGATCCGGATATCTTCATCCGCAATCTCAACTTCTATATCATCTTTGATATCTGGCATTACATCACAGGATGCAAACGATGTCTGTCGTTTTCCTGCTGCATTGAATGGAGAAATTCGGACAAGACGGTGAACACCTTTTTCAGATCGTAAATATCCATAAGCGTTCATTCCCGTGATCTTCACAGTAACAGATTTGATTCCTGCTTCATCCCCATCAAGATAATCAAGAACTTCTGTTCCATAACCTTTCTTTCCTGCCCATCTTGTGAACATACGGTATAGCATTCCTGCCCAGTCGCAAGACTCTGTTCCACCTGCCCCTGCATGTAGTGTAAGAATTGCATCATCCTTATCATATTCACCTGTTAGCAGTGTTGAAATACGTAATTCCTCATATGTTTTTTCAAATTCATCCATCAAAGCAGTGGCTTCTTCGATCAGATCGGCATCTTCATCTTCTTCTGCCATATCGATCAAAGTCTCGATATCTTCATATTTTGTTTTCAGATCATCATATTCTTCCACAACACCTTTCAGGCTTTTGACTTCTTTCATAACATTCTGGGATTCCTCAACATTATCCCAGAATCCTGGTTCTTCCATATTCAGTTCTAATTGATCAATTCTCTCTTTTTTTGCTTCTAACGCAAGGGAACCACTAAGATCTTCTAGTGGTTCCTGAAAAGAGTTTAATTTATATTTTAATTGTTCTGCTTCAATCATTGATAAAAAACTCCTTATTTATTCCTTCCGCAGCAGTTCTTATACTTCTTACCACTTCCACATGGGCAAGGATCATTTCTGCCGACTTTTGCTCCTTTTCTTACATAAGGCTTCTTCTCAACTTCTGCATCTTTGTTTGTTCCAGTGATCTTTGGAGCTTCTTCTCTCTCAATCTTCTGCTCAACCTGTACGTGGAACAGTGCACCTGTTGTCTCTTCCTGAATTGCCTTTGTCATATCATTGAACATCTCAAATCCAGCCATACGGTATTCAACAACTGGATCTCTCTGTCCATATGCCTGAAGACCAATTCCTTCCCTTAATTGATCCATATCATCAATATGATCCATCCACTTGCGGTCGATGACTTTCAGTAAGATAATACGTTCAATCTCACGAAGATCAAAGTCTTCGAATTCTTTTTCTTTCTGTTCATATAATGCAACTGTTTCTTCCTGTAATCTTGCTACCAGATCATCAACTTTACCAGAAGATTTCTCTGCATCTGTTAATACGATCTTATTCAGTGGTACAATTGGAAGCAACTCTGCATTCAGTGCTGCCAGATCCCACTCTTCTGGTGGAAGCTCATCACTGATCACCTGATATACATGATTTGCAACTGTTTCTTTCATCATGCCTAAAACAGATTCTTTCATGTCATCTCCGTCAAGAACACGGCGGCGTTCTTTGTACATAACTTCTCTCTGTTCATTGTTGACTCTATCATAATCTAACAGATTCTTACGAATACCAAAGTTGTTATTCTCAATCTTCTTCTGGGCTTTCTCGATCGTCTTGCTGATCGTCTTATGCTGGATTTCTTCTCCTTCTGGAATTCCCAGTGCATTATATATACTGATCATTCTTTCAGATCCAAACAATCTCATCAGATCATCTTCCAGTGATAAATAGAACTTAGATTCACCTGGATCTCCCTGACGTCCAGCACGACCACGTAACTGGTTATCGATACGTCTGGATTCATGACGTTCTGTACCGATGATCTTTAATCCGCCAAGTTCTGCAACACCATCTTCCAGCACGATGTCAGTACCACGACCAGCCATGTTCGTAGCGATCGTTACGGCACCGATCTCACCTGCGTGAGAGATGATCTCTGCTTCTTTCTCGTGGAATTTCGCATTCAGTACGTTGTGTTTGATTCCACGTTTCTTAAGCATTGCACTTAATTCTTCAGACATCTCGATGGTGATCGTACCAACTAAAACAGGCTGTCCTTTTGCATGAGATTCAATGATATCTTCGACAACAGCATTCATCTTCTCACGTTTTGTCTTGTAGATCGCATCATCATGATCGATTCTCTGAACTGGTTTGTTTGTTGGGATCACAACAACGTCCATTCCATAAATCTCTCTAAATTCCTGTTCTTCTGTAAGTGCAGTACCTGTCATACCTGCTTTCTTGTCATATTTATTGAAGAAGTTCTGGAACGTGATCGTTGCAAGAGTTTTGGATTCTCTCTTAACCTTTACATTTTCCTTCGCTTCGATTGCCTGATGCAGACCATCAGAATAACGTCTTCCTGGCATGATACGTCCTGTAAATTCATCGACGATCAATACTTCATCATCTTTTACTACATAGTCTTTGTCTTTAAACATTAAGTTATGTGCACGAAGTGCTAAGATGATATTGTGCTGGATTGCAAGGTTCTCTGGATCTGCAAGATTCTCAATATGGAAGAATTTCTCGACTTTCTTCACGCCATCTGCAGTCAGCATGATCTGTTTATCTTTTTCATTGACAAGGAAATCTCCATCTTCTTCGATATCCTCGTTCATTAAGATATCCATCTTGGATAATTCACCATCAGAACTTCCTCGTTCCATCTGGCGGGCTAAGATATCACATGCACGGTACAATTCTGTAGACTTACCACTTTCACCGGAAATAATCAGTGGTGTTCTTGCCTCATCAATCAGTACGGAATCGACCTCATCGACGATCGCATAGTGAAGATCTCTCTGTACAAGATCTTCTTTCTCAATGACCATGTTATCTCTTAAGTAGTCAAATCCTAATTCATTGTTTGTAATATAAGTAATATCACAGTTATATGCTTCACGACGTTCATCATTCTCCATATCATTTGTAACAACGCCAACAGTTAATCCAAGAAAATTATGAACTTTTCCCATCCACTCGGCATCTCGAGTTGCCAGATAATCATTGACTGTTACGATATGAACGCCCTTTTCTTCCAGCGCATTTAAATATGCAGGTAACGTGGATACTAAAGTTTTACCTTCACCAGTTCTCATCTCTGCGATACGTCCCTGATGCAGGATGATACCACCGATCAGCTGTACACGGTAATGTTTTAAACCGATCGCACGGCTGCTGGCTTCTCTTACTGTTGCATATGCTTCTGGTAACAGATCATCTAATGTCTCTCCATTTGCAAGTCTTTCTTTAAATTCAACAGTCTTATGTCTTAGTTCCTCATCTGACAATTTCTGCATGGACTCATCGAGTGCTTCGATCTTGTCAACCGTCTTGCTGATTCGTTTTAGTTCCTTATCACTGTGAGAACCAAATACTTTATCAAATAAACCCATAAATAATCTCCTAAGTTTCTTTTTATGATTGTTCCATCTTGTGATCGTTCTGTCTCTGACATCTGATATCAAGATAGTCTTATATCTATTATATAGTCTTTGCTATTGTAACACTTAACATTATAAGGTGCAAGTTAACTAATTGTAAAAATTCTCAATAAATTTTGAATTTTTTATAAAAAAAAGTATGAAAAAAGGAGATCCTTGTCATAAGGATCTCCTCCATCTTCCGATCTTCTAAAATTCAGGTTCGATCAGTCCGTATGTATTTCCTTTTCTCTTGTATACAACATTGACTTCAAATGTATCAGCATTGCGGAATACAAAGAAATCATGTCCTAATAATTCCATCTGTACACAAGCTTCTTCTACATCCATTGGTTTGATAGCAAACTTCTTGCTTCGGATGATTCTGATCTCATCATCTTCCACATCGTCTTCCTGCTCCATAAATTCCTGTTTGAAGCTTGTTCCATCATATTTCTGATTCATAAGTCTTGTTTTATATCTGCGGATCTGACGTTCGATCACATCTACTACCAGGTCAATAGATACATACATGTCTTCACTGCCTTCTTCAGCACGGATAATGTGCCCTTTCATAGGAATGGTAACTTCTATCTTCTGTCTTCCCTTCTGAACACTTAAAGTTACATTCACGATCGTATCGTCTACTAAATATTTGTCGAGACGTCCGAGTTTCTCTTCAATTGCTGCTTTGATACCTTCTGTAACTTCAATGTTCTTTCCACTAATAATGAATTTCATGGCTCCCATCTCCTTTACCTTTTTTGTATGAATTCATTATAACATATAATTCTGATTAAGAAAACAAAATCTTTTTATAAATAGTAAACAAAACATATGTTTCTTTTTGAAGTTATCCACAGTTATTATTTGTCGAATTGTGGATGTGGATAATGTGGATAACTCTGTGGGTAACTCATTTTTGGCTAAAATATGCCATTTCTGTATGTTGATAACTTTGTGGGTATTTTGTTAGCAATATGTGTGTAATTTTTCCATAAAAAAATCAACCTGCTTTTTGTTATACAACTAGCACAAATCGACAAAAAGCGGTTGATTTTTAATTTATGAGTCACTATATAAAAATAGCTTAAATTGTCTGAAAATTAGGCATTTTGAAGATATCGCTCGACTGAATACACACAGTTGGCACCATCTGACACCGCCGTCACCACCTGACGAAGATTTTTGCTTCTTCCATCCCCTGCAGCAAAGATTCCCGGAATATTTGTAACACCGTCTTCTCCTGCGATAATATATCCTTTTTCGTCTGTTGATAACTTTCCAGATAAAAGCTCGGAAGCTGGTTTTGTCCCCACAGCGATAAAAATTCCATCAACATCTAGTAACTTATCCACATGGTTATCTACATCTTGTATATGAAGTCCCTCCACAACCTCATCTCCATCGATTTTTGTCACAATCGTGTTCCATAAGATTTCAATCTTGTCGTTCTTCTTTACTTCATCCTGAAGAATCTTTGCACCACGAAATTCATCTCTTCGATGGATCAGATAAACTTTTTTACACATACGGCTTAAGAATATTGCATCTTCCAATGCAACATTTCCACCACCAACAACTGCTGTTACCTTATTTCTAAAAAATGCTCCATCACATGTTGCACAATAAGATACTCCCATTCCCTTTAATTTTTCTTCTCCTTCTATTCCCAAAGTCTGATGAACTGCTCCTGTTGCAAGAATGATCGTCCTTGTTTTTAATATATCTCCATTCTTAAGCATGATCTCTTTGATTTCTTCGTCTGCATAGATTTCTTTAACTTCTGCTGTAATACTTTTAGCACCAAGTTCTTTCGCATGCTCTGAAAATTTTAATCCAAGATCCATTCCATTTGTCTTTGGAATTCCAGGATAATTATCAACTTCATAAGTCTGTACAACCTGTCCTCCTGGCATATATTCTTTCTCGATCATAACAAAATCAAGCATTGCTCTCTGTGCATAGATTGCTGCAGACATTCCAGCTGGTCCGGAACCTATAATTACTAAATCGTATATTTTCATGATATTATCTCCTTTTACTCAAAGTTTCTGCCTTATTCTTTCTTCGCTAGTTTTAATAAAACTCCACTGTATCTTGGAAGTGTGATCGTAAGCTCACTGTCTTTTCCTTTTTTCTTTAGATGAATATTTTCTTTACGTTTCTTCATCGTTCCACCATACTGTTCCCATTCAGTATGTAACAATGTTCTTCTCGTATGGTGTCCTTTGATCGTTAATTTATAATCTTTCTGCTCTTTGTCAGAGAAATTAAAGATTCCAACGATCATGTGATCTGCCGTTTTTCTTCCGATCGCATAAATACATCGTTCTTCCTGATGGCAGTCCAGCCATTCAAAGTTTTCTCTATGATAATCATAATGGAAAGCTTTTTCTTTCTTGTAAATGTCATTTAATTTGACCATATATTTATGGAAAGCATCATGAATCGGATATTTTAAGATCATCCAATCTTGTTCCTGTGCCTCGCTCCATTCCCTGATCTGTCCAAATTCATTCCCCATAAAGTTTAATTTCTTTCCTGGATGGATCATCATATACATATACATAGCCCTTGCCTGTGGAAATTTATCTTCATAATCCCCATACATCTTCTGTAAGATCGTTGCCTTGCCATGTACAACTTCATCATGACAATATTCTAGCATATAACGTTCATTCCAGAAATACACCATAGAGAATGTTAGTTTGTGATAATCACGACTTCGATATTCTGGTCCAGTCTGAAAATATTCCAGAGTATCGTGCATCCATCCTAAATCCCATTTGTAATCAAATCCTAACCCGCCTTTCCATACAGGTTCTGTCACACCTCGATAAGCAGTGGAATCTTCTGCGATCAGCATAGCGGTTGGATGACGTTGTTTTAAACCTAAATTGAATGCTTTTAAGAAGTCGATCGCTGTATCATTGACTCCTCTGCTTTCATCTCCCTGCCAGTAGATCAGGCGGCTCACTGCATCCATACGGATTCCATCAAAATGATACTCTTCCAGCCAATAGTTGGCCGCTGATTGCAAGAAGCACTGAACTTCTCTTCTGGAATGAATAAAGTTGCAACTTCCCCATTCACTCTCTCCAGTATCTTTATTATCATATTCATATAATGGAGTTCCATCATATAATTTCAGTCCATATCCATCTACTGCAAAATGAACTGGCACAAAATCCATAATGACTCCAATCCCTGCCTGATGCATCATATCGACAAATTTCATTAATTTATCTGGAGTTCCATAACGTTTCGTTGGTGCAAAAAATCCAGTGTTTTGGTATCCCCATGATCCATCAAATGGATGTTCTGACAGTGGCATTAATTCTACATGGGTATAATTATTTTGTTTTAGATATGGAACGAGCATCTTGGCAATCTCATCATACTGATACCAGCCATTCTCATCTTTCTTATTCATTCTCCATGAACCCATATGCATCTCATAGATATTGATGGCATCTTCCATTCCGACACTTCTCATCTGCATCCATGATCTGTCATTGAATCTGTATGTTGTGATATCTCTGATAATAGAACATGCCCCCGGTCTTAGTTCCATCTCAAATCCATAGGGATCACAATGTTCCTGCCGGTTTCCATTTGGTCCGTAGATGCAGTATTTGTACATCTGACCTTCTTTAGCTTTGTCGGAGTAGAATAAAAAGAAACCACTTTGTGCGTCTTGTTCCATAAATTCTTCATTCCAGTTATTAAACTCCCCAATGATCGATATCCTGGAGGCTCTTGGTGCATAGGTTACAAAACGAATCTTATCACCGTCTTTATGTGCACCCATATAACGATATGCATCAAATAATTTTCCATCATAAAAATCTTGCCGGTTCATGTTTGTGCCTCCTTTTATCATACAACTGTTGTTTTTCATTCATATGTATATTATAATAAATGTATGTGTATACAACAACCACCAAAATAGTGTTTTTGGTGATTATCGAACATTTTTCATTGTTTTGTAGATTATCTTTTTTATATGATTTTAAAGGAGTTTTTAATATGGTAGAGAAGAAAACTGATCGTCGTATTTTGAAAACAAAACGTGCGCTCAGAGAGAGCCTGCTTTATTTATTAAAAGAACAGCCAATACAAAAAATATCCGTTTCCCGCCTATGTGAGAAATCGGATATTAACCGCAGTACATTTTATACGTATTATTCTAGTCCGATGAATCTTCTGGAGTCGATTGAAGATGAAATTTTAAATACACTAGAAGAAGATATGATCCAGTTTGAGAAGGAAAATTCAATTTCACAGTTGATGAATTCTATTATCTTTTATATCAGTGAGCATAAGCAGTTGGTAAGATTGTTGTTCTCAGACCATGGTGATCCAGGATTTCAGAATAAACTTCTGCTTGCCACCCAACACTGGACCATGCCAATGTGGCAGAGCCGCCGGCCTGATTACGATGCGGAGGCTTTGTCTTCTTTGCATATTTATATTGTGAGCGGATGCATGGCTCTGATCCGACAGTGGATCACGGGTGGTTTTAAAGAGTCTGAGGAGGAAATTTCATCAATGTTGGAGAAGTTGTCCGCTTCTACTTCGGCTGGATTTTTGCAAGGGAAATAAATAAAATGGATTTTCATAATACATGCTGCTATTATAATCATCGATTTTTTTCACTTAAAAATGAATTATAAACTTTGAACAATGCATCAATTACTGATCAATTACAAATTCATCTAATACTTCCTGCAGTCTTTCAAAGAACATACTAGCATGATATCCATCTGCGGATGCATGAGATATCGTCAAAGCAGCAGACAGCTTTCTTCTGCCCTCTTCTTCCACATATTTTCCAAATGTAATGATCGGAAATAGATTTGGTCTTCCAGTTGGCACCCATGTGCTGTAGCCTGTGAAATCCATCCATGGCACACAGGAGATACAAAAAAAGTTTGACGGCTGCCCTTCTTTTCCTTTGGGTCCTTTGACATCTTTGTATGTTTCCATATCATTTATAATGTTTTGATAGCATGTCTGAAAATCATCATCATAATAAGACCAGATGTCTGAAAATGTATGATCATCTTTGTGAAAGATCGTAAAGTTTGGATGCATCACATCAAAATAACCAGGTCTTCCTTCCTGATCGACTCCCATTTTAAATTCTCTTTTCTCATTAACAACTTTTCCTGTGCAGTAAATAAATGCCGGATAAAACTTTAATCCACATTTTTTGACCTGCTGATACAGATTTTCCACATCTAGACGTACTGTAACAGTATAACCGCATGGTATCATCTGCATATAATATTCAAAATGTTTCTGTCGTTCCCATTTTTCTGGGTCTAGTAAATAAAACATGTCAGACACCTCCTTTTTTAGCTTTCGATATCAAATCATTTCATATCCACCTAAAACTACCGGCATTTTCAATACTTCCAATACTCTCTCAAGCAATACTCCTTCTCTGTTTGGATAATCAAATCCATAACTTGCCTTGATTGCCTGTGTGATAAACTGCACACCCTTATCCAGTGCGATTGGCAGACTGTCTCCATCTAACAGGCTTCCTATCATAACAGAAGTATAAGCATCTCCTGTTCCCGGATAAAATGTTGGGATATAACGGCATTTTATCTTCCAATATGTATTACAAGTTCTATCGTAAGCGATCACATTAGAATCTTTATCTTTCTCTTTATCTGGAACACTTGTCACAACAATGATATCTGGTCCCATATCAGACAAACGTTTTACCCATTCTTTGATCTCTTCATCGGTTGTTGTCTGTTTGTATTCTTCCCCCAATAAGAGACTTACTTCGGTAAAGTTTGGTGTGATAATGTCAGCTTTTGTTACCAGACGTTTCATTCCTTCAACTAATCCTTGATCCATCGTTGAATACAAGTTTCCATTATCTCCAAGGACTGGATCGATCACAACCATATTATCCTCTGTTCCAAAATCATCAATAAATCCGGAAACGATCTCAATCTGACGTTCAGATCCTAAGAATCCAGAATAAATACAGTCAAAATCGATATTTAGCTCTTTCCAATGATCGATATAGTCCTGCATATGATCTGTAAAGTCTACAAAACTAAAGGTATCAAATCCCCCAGTATGATTGGAAAGGATCGCTGTCGGCAATGGACAGACCTGCACTCCCATGGATGAAAGGATGGGAATGATCGCTGTCAACGAAGCTCTTCCAAAACCAGACAGATCATGAATTGCTGCCACTCTTTTTACACTATGCTTCATTTTGTTTCTCCTTTTTATAATCCGATCATTGTACTATTTTAAACGGAACGTCAGGATTCCTTTGTAATCGATCACATGGATCGCTTCATCTTTTTTCATCTGTTCCATCATCGCTTCTGGATCTTTCACATCTCTGCTTTCTAAGAATCCTCGTACTTCAAACTGATTCATAGGATGTCTTCCGATAATGGATTTAACCGCTTCATAGTCATCTTCAATCTCACTGAAAAATGCACCAGAACTCATCATCTCTATCGAAGTACCACCAAGTGTCTCAACCGCATATCGCATGCGTTCTTCAGATACGACATTCACATCTGCTTCTGCTGGCGGACGAACTGGTGTATTTAAGTATAGTCTGTCATATTTTAATTCTTTTAATAATTCTTGAAACTTAAGAATAGACTGCTCATCATCGTTGATCCCATCAACTAGCATGATTTCCAACCAAAGTTCTCCTTCATACATGTGAGTGAACTTTTTGAGACCTTCAAATTCTTCTTTAAATTTGATCGTTCCATAAGGTCGGTCGATCTTCTTGGAAATTTCCTGGTTATAAGCATCCAGAGATGGCAATACCATATCAGCATGGCATAATTCTTCTCTGACTTGTGGATCAGAAAGCAACGCACCATTTGTGATCACTGCGACTGGCTTGTCTGTTAATGCTTTCAGAGCAACTACTAATTCACCAAGATTTGCTGCTAAAGTAGGTTCTCCTTCTCCAACGACCGTTACGATATCAAATTTATCAGAGTCTTTGAGATACTGTTTAAATTCCGCTATGATATCTTCTGTTTTATAAAATTCCTGACGTTTATTTGTCATTTTATCGGTTCTTCCTAATTGACAGTAGATGCAGGAATAGTTACATGTCTTCTTAGGCAGTGGACTGATACCTAAGGATCTTCCTAGTCTTCTGGATGGGATCGGACCAAATACATATTTAAAATCGTTCATATTGATATTTCCTTTTCCTATTATTTTTATATAATTCTTATTATACGGCACGTATACAAAATTTGTCTATATGAATTGTTCTTTGAAAACTCCTGAAATTTAATTTCTATGGGTTTTCTTTCTATAACTCTTGCGTTACAATAGTATAAAATAAACAGGAGGATATTAAGTAATTCAATGAAAAAAGATAAAAACATTCTGGTTGTTATGCCAGTAAAAGACGAACATAAAAAAACATTAGAACAACATTCTCAAGGCAATAAATTTATATACAGTTCATACGATAATGTAACTCAGGAAATGGTACAGGAAGCAAATGTGATCATTGGAAATGTAGATCCATTTTACTTACAGGAAGCAAAAAACTTAGAATGGCTGCAGCTTAATTCAGCAGGGGCTGATCCTTATGTGAAGAAAGGCGTGCTTCCTGAAGATGTAATATTGACGAATGCTACAGGAGCCTATGGACCAAGCGTTGCAGAACATATGCTGGCAGTCTTATTTTCCCTGCAAAAGAAATTACATCTATACAGAGATAACCAAAATCAATGTGAATGGCAAGATGAAGGAGGTATCATGTCCTTATGCGGAGGAACACTTCTGATTGTGGGACTCGGTGACATCGGATTATACTTTGCAAGATTAATGAAAAATTTTGACTACCATATCATCGGAATCAAACGAAGGCCAGGGCAGGTACCGCAAGATATTGATGAACTCCATACCATGGATGATCTGGATAAATTGCTGCCCAAAGCAGATGTTGTATTATCTGTACTTCCAGATTCTAAAGCAACACGAAATATCTTCAATAAAGATCGTTTTGAAAAAATGAAGAACACCTCAATCTTGCTAAATGCAGGAAGAGGCAGTGCAGTTAATACAGAGGATCTTTGCGAAGCATTGATCCAAGGACAGATTTATGGAGCAGGACTGGATGTTACAGACCCAGAACCGCTGCAAACTCAACATAAATTATGGAACGTGGAAAATGTGATCATAACTCCACACGTAGCCGGAGATTTTCATCATCCTGCGACTTTATATCGAATCGTAGATATTATAGCTGGAAACCTGCAAAGGTATCTGGAAGGAGAACAATTGATGAATATTGTTGATACTACAACTGGATGTAAACTCTGATTGATAGTGTTGCATGTATGAGTCAGAAAGAACAAGAGAAGAAATATTTATAAGA
>ERZ791931.2210-NODE-2210-length-11806-cov-2.639180_pt1 | contig 11806 bp, 11 predicted proteins | sample MGYA00510127_ERZ791931 | MGnify/ENA primary metagenome ERZ791931 (study PRJEB30046, sample SAMN00792067) | human gut metagenome | study: EMG produced TPA metagenomics assembly of the A metagenome-wide association study of gut microbiota in type 2... | reverse complement strand
ATTTGGTGTAGGATATACCGTATCTAATTTTTTTAATCCGATAGAACCAGGAATGGCCTTTCATAATAGTTATATTTCATATTTAGTAGAAAATGGAATTTGGGGTTGTATAATTCTCGGAATAGGAATTATTGAATTATTATTTTACATTATTTATTCATTGTGGAAATGTAGAAATAAATTTGAGGGAAAACTTGGTGAATTGACGGTTGTATGTACAATGCTAGTAGTATTATTAATAGCTGCTTGGAGTGAATCTTTTCTTTTTGCAGTAGGCAGTACTGAAGGATTTACATTTTGGTTTCTGTTAGCATGGCTATTATCTTATATTCACAAATTATATCATGAAGAGAGAGTCTTATAGAAATAAAGAAAATATAATTTTTATTCAAAATGAAAGTTATATTTCAATAAAATTAAGGAAGGAAATGATATGGGCAGAGATTTACCTAGTGTAAGGAAAAACGCAATACTTAACAGTATTAGAGTCGTATTATCTATTGCATTTCCGTTAATAACATATCCATATGTTACTAGAGTGCTACAAGCTGAAAATTTAGGAAAAGTAAACTTTGCAAGTTCAACAATGAGCTATTTTTCATTGCTAGCAGTTTTAGGTCTCACGATTTATGCAGGAAGAGAGGGAATAAGATATCGGGACAATCAAATAAAATTAGACTGTTTTTGTAGTGAGCTATTGACACTTAATATATGTACTACAGTGTTTGCGTATATTTGTTTAGCTGTAACAATTGCTTTTATTCCTGGTTTTCAAAATTATAAAGGGTTGTTATTAATTTATAGTAGTACAATTTTATTTTCCACGTTAGGAATGGAATGGATATATACAATATTTGAAGATTATGCATACATAACAAAACGTAGTATTGTTTTTCAAATAATATCGGTAGTGTTGATGTTTGTTTTTGTCAGAAAAAAGACCGATTTTTATATTTATGCAGCTATCAATGTTTTGGCATCTGTAGGTAGTAATATTTTTAATTGTATACATGCAAGAAAATACATTAGTCCTAGAATTGTTTTTAATAAAAAGATATTTTCACATTTAAAACATAGTATAATATTTTTTGCGAATAGCATTGCGTCAACGATATATAGTAATATTGATATGACAATGTTAGGAATGATGTGTTCTAATTATAATGTTGGAATATATTCAGTTTCTGTAAAAATCTATACAATGATAAAAAGTGTTTTAGTGGCGATTATGTCAGTAACTGCGCCTAGATTAACATACTATAAGTTTAATAAAATGGAAGAACAATTTAATAAAATGGCTTCTAAACTATTAAAGACTATGATTGTATTTCTATTTCCTGTTGTTGTCGGAATAAATTTAACAGCCAATGAAATTATTCTTGTTATATCAGGTGAGGGCTACATAGACTCTGTTGTCTCATTAAGAATATTAAGTTTTGCAATTTTAGTATCTATTCTGGCAAGCATAACAAGCAATATATTACTTTCATGTAAAAAAGAGAGAATAGTTTTCAAGGGAACATCGTTGGCTGCGTTTACAAATTTTGTAATTAATTTAATTGTTATTCCAGTATATAAACAAAACGGAGCTGCTTTTACTACTTTTTTAGCTGAATTAGTTGTTTTCTTGGTAGGACTGTATAATGCGAGAAAAGATGTAACATTTGATAGAATGTGGAAAACACTTAAGGAAAGTTGCATTGGGTGTTTAGCAATGATTGGAGTTGCGTGGATTATAAGATGTTTCGTACATAATATGGTTATGGAATTGGTTTTAAAAGTTACTATATGTAGTATAATATATTTTCTTATTTTAACAATATTAAAAAATGATGTTGTTGGAGAATATTGGGAAATAATTAAAATGAGATGGAAAGAAAATAATTAGTATGAAAAAAAGAATTAAAATTTTCTTAGGGGGTTATGTGAATTTCCCTAATGCACAAAATGTAAATTGTGACAATATAGCAAAATATTTGGACAAAAGTAAATTTGAAGTACATACGATGTATGTAAATAAAAAACCTTGTGATAAAAAATATTATAAACAACAGGGAATCTATTTGCATCGTATGTTACAGCATCGTGTTATTTGGCGATGGTGTAAATATTTAGTGATGCTGTTTGGGAAATATGATATATATTATTTGCCAAAGATGGAACAGATAGATATAGAGTTTGTGAAAAAACATAAAAAAGATGCAGTATTTATTTCGTCAGTAGAAGGAGTTGTAGGAGAACAAATTTCGACAACAAATCAGGTTATAAAAGAAAAATATTTTTTGATGGATGATGTGTTTTCAATCAGTAAGTGTATTAAGGAAAGTGTAAAATATTATTGGAATATCGACACAAAAGTATTATATCTAGGAGTTGAGGGATCCACCACAAACAAGAATGAATTGTCAAAGAAAAAAATAGAAAAAGTAATTTGGATAGGATCTGTAATAGACAGAAAACGCCCAGAATATTTAGTTGAATGTGCAGAAAAATTTCCGAGACTTCAATTTATAATGATTGGAGATGGCAATGAACAGGAAAAAATAAGAAAGTTAATTAAAGATAAAGGATTGAAAAATCTTAAAATGACAGGAAGAATACCCAATGAAAAAGTATATGAAGAATTACAAAAAGCAGATTTATTGTTGATGACATCGGATAAGGAAGGATTACCAAAAGTGATTGCAGAAGCAATGATATCAGGGGTACCAGTTATATATATTAATGAATGTTATAATGTGGACTATATCCAAAATGCAGAGAATGGATATGCAGTTGCTGATTTAGAACTTATGATGAATACAATTCAGAAATTGATAGATGAGCCTTATACATATCAGAAACTTGCGTCGAATGCTTTAAAAAGTATTCAGAACTATAGATGGGATAATTTGATAAAAGAATATGAGAAATATTTTTTGGAGCAGTATAAGTGTAAATTCAAGAAAACATTAACTAAAGAATGAAGGAGAAATGCAATGGATACAACTAAAACATATGAATTAGCCGGAGTGCCAACAGCTATTAGTGGGAATAATAGATATGCTATTAAATTAAAAGAATATTTTTGTGGTAGTGAAAAGAAAATATCAGAGCCAGCTTCAATAATTATTAATGTATGCAACTCAGAAAATGAAATGAATTTTTCTGGAGAACCAATGTTTTATGCTGAAGGAAAAGGAGTAAAAATAAATGAGACAAGTTTTATCTCCAATATTGGAAGGTTGCAATATCGTGTTGATAATCTTTTTATAGATAATAAACCAGTATGTATTTGGCTTTACTATAATGAACGGCATAATATTCGAAGAATGATAAAAACAGTGATGACTAATCTTAATCCTTATATGATTGGAAGAGAAACAGAGGAAGACAGATTTATTGTAGATACATTAGATTATAGTGCGCTTTGGTGGATTCTTGCGATAGCTTTTTTGAAATATAATCGTGTTTTTGTACATTCGGGTATGGCGTCAAAAGAAAATAGAGGAATTGTGCTTGCTGGAACAGGTGGATGTGGCAAAACTAGTGCTGTTAGTGAATTAATGAATGAGGGATGGAAATATATCGCAGAGGATTTTGGCGTAATTTGTAGTGACGGTTCAATATGGTCAATTCCAAAGCGAGGTGCAATTTCAGCAGAAGATGTTTCTTTTGGAAGTGAACGGTTGATTGAAGTAATTGATCAATTACCTAAGTGGCAAAAAATACGATGGAATTATTATACAAAAAAAGGAAAAAATCCGATTATAGCACCTCCATTGGAAAATTTGTATGGATTTGAATGTATTGCAACGAAAGCAAAGATTTGGAAAGTTGTGTGTGTAGTAAGGAGTTCCAACAAGAAAATTATTGAAAAAAAAGTATCTGTAGATGAAATGACAACTAGGATTTCAGGTTCATCTTTTCGGGTAATTCGTGAGATGTATAACATATTATATAATGTGCAGGCTGTGGTGGATGAAACTTGTAGAAATAATTTCCCGTTAATATCAGATATAGAAAATGAATACTGTAATATTATTAAAAAGGCTTTGGAAAATACGGAATATAGCTTATTGGAGGTGCCTATCAATGTAAATCCTAAATTAATCAAAGAATATATTCTTAAGGGATTACCAGATTAAGGAGTAACATGGAAATTAAAAAGAAATTACGAAAAATACTTGAAGAAATCAGATATCAAAGTGAAAGAGTGTTAGGATGTACATATTGGATACATATTGGAGATTTACTTACTCCATGTGAGGGGAACATTACTGCAGGTCAATATTTTGTGACATCGCGTGTGTTAGATATAGAAACTATGAGGACAGGAGGAACTCCGAAATGGCAAAATTTGTTAACAGATAAAATTTTAGGCAATACAAGAACGGAAAAAGAAAAAATAAAAGCTGATAAAAATTTTCAACTTTTAGTAGAGAGTTTGGAGTCTAGAGGACTAAATCCTAATATTGCCAAGTGTTCTATTTCAGATAATCCAGTAGTATTAAATAATGGTACTCATAGGGTAGGGTGGTGCGTTTTATATGCGCCTAATATGTATGTACCATGTATTAGGAATCGAAATGATTTAAAACCATGGTTCCCAATTGAAGGAAAGGGATATTTTGAAAAGTATTTAGACAGAGATCAATTGCATATTTTAGAAAATAGATTTAATAAGATTCTAGAGGAGGGGGAGGTACGGAGCGAATTGACCGCATATATTGAGTGTGGTAAGGCAGATATTATGGAAAAAGTTATAAACGAATATGGAAAAATGATAGATAATTGTGAAATTATTGTTGATGGATGTATATTGAAATGCTTTCGTTTTCGGTTAAATAAGCAATTCCTCTTTACTGAAAAAAATATGATTTATTCAAAATATGTTCGTGAAATGGAAAGAAGGTTAAATGGAGATGGAATAATAGCTCATACAGTAACAAAAAGCATCGAAATAGAAAATTGGCTTGAAGAAAAATCAGGAGAGCAGTTATTTAGTAATAACTAAGTGGAAGCATAAGGAATAGTTGAACTATGAATTTAAAGGAAACATTATTTGAATTTGAAAAAAAATACCCCTTTTTATATGAGATAGAGGTAAAAGGGGTTCCAATATATACTTGTTTTAGAGATATGGTGCTGTTGATTTTAGATGGAAAATCAACAGAAAAGTCCAATGATTTTGAAATTGAAAAGGGACGAATATATCCAAAAAGAATTATAGATAGTTATATGAAATTAAAAAAGTTAAAAAATGCTAAAACATTAGTATTTTCATCTTCAATGTTTCGAAGAGATTATGGGAGAAATTTGGCGGCGGAGTATTTGATGGATAAGTATCCAGAAACAGTTGTTTATGAATGGCCTTCAAGAAGTGATGCATATGATGCAGCATATTTCGGTGATTTACAAAGAAAATGTTATTGTCCATTAGATTTTTATATTTTTATATATAAGATTTATAAACGTATATATAAAAAGAAAATGTTAGTAATAGAAGAAAAGTGCCGGGCTAATTTAAAAAGAAGTTTTTCAAAAACCACATATTCAGCTAACATATGCGAACAGGAAGCGATAAAATATTTGATTCGAGAAATGCCGATATTGTATGCAGAAACAGTGATTTCTCAAAAGATCTTTGGAAAATTATTTAATAAATATTCAAGTATAAAATATGTTATTGATTTTTGGGGAAGTGCCCGTGAGAATATAATTCCAGTCTTACCGGGAGAGTTTGAAGCTATAGAGTTACAGCATGGTATTATAACGGAAATTCATCCAGGGTATATTTACCCGGCAGAGGCAAAGCATAAATGTAAAAGTTTTTTTGAGAGAACAATTCTTGTTTATGGTGAAGCAACAAAAAAAATATTAACGGAAAAATCTATATTTGACAAAAGTAAAGTAGAAGTAATCGGAAATCCTAGAATACATAAATATAAGCAGGAATTTAAAGTAAGTGATGAAAAACGACAGTACATTTTATTTACTTCTCAACCATTTGAACAGGATGTTGCAGGTTCAAAATATTATGATGAAATAATTCCATATTTGCAAAATATTCAAAGACAATTAAATAGGGAGGAAAGATGGAAATCATATCAGTTAGGAATAAAACTGCATCCAAGAGAGAACAATGGTGTGAAGAAAAGATATGAGACAAGTATTCCTGGGTGTGTGGTTTTTGATAATGCTACACAACTATATGAACTACTGGAAAAAAGTTTTTTACATATAACGGCAACATCTACAACGTTGTATGAGGCAGCGCTTTTTGATACACCAACTATTTTATTACCTTATCAGGGGTATATAGATGAAGAAATATACGGATTTCAAGTAAGGCATTATAGTGAAGAATTACCAGAAGAATTACTTATAAGTGAGAAATATAAAGAATATTTAATATATTTGAAAAATAAAACACTGGAGTATATGTAAATGGAAAAAATGATAGATACTAAAAAGAATCGAATTTGGGGAATCGAATTGTTGCGAGTAGTAACAATGTATATGATTGTCCTTTTTCATGCATTAAATCATGGTGGAGTTCGAGATGCAGTTTTTATTGGGGGGGGGCAATATGAAATAGTATGGTTTCTTGAAGCACTTTTGTGTTGCTCAGTTAATGTATATGCTATTATTAGTGGTTATGTAGGTTATACTTCATCAGAAACTAAGAAGAGTGTTAACAAATTTTTTAATTTATGGTTACAAGTATTCTTTTATAGTTTGTTGCTTGATTTGTTAATAAGCTTTATGCAAGGATCATATTCAATAAAAGAAATAGTAAAAGCATGTTTTCCGATAACAACTACACAATATTGGTATTTTACAGCATATGTTGGCGTTTATTTTGTAGCTCCATGGATTAATAAATTATTGAAATCAATGGAGTATAAAGAGGCGAAGAAAGCTTTTATAGGATTTTGTGGAGTCTTTATGTTATATGTGTCCATAATGGGAATATTTTATGACCCATTTAAAGTTGAAGGCGGATATTCTTTTTTATGGCTTACAATTTTGTATATATTAGGAGCTTTCTTGAGAAAACTTGAAATCCCCCAATTAGTTAAAAAAAGAAAAGCAGTGGTGGTTTTAGTATCTTGTTGGGGAATTTCTTTTTTTTGTAAAAAAATGGTGCCGACACAGAATATTTTTATAAATTATACGTCTATTACAACTATTGGAATTTCGATAGCGTTTATTATTATTTTTGCAAAGATAAATAATTGCAAAAATCTTCTGATTGAAAAGCTTGTTAGAGTATTTGGACCGGCAACATTTGGTGTATATTTAGTACACGATCATAGCATGGTGAGGAGCTATTTTATTGAGGGAAAGCTGAAATGGATTATAAAACTATCACCATGGAAATTTGTTATTGTATTATGTAGTATTGGATTATTTATTTTCATAGTAGCATTGAGTATTGAGCTAATAAGAGTAAAGTTATTTTCTAAAATAAAAGCTTTGATATAAAAAGTTAAATATACATAAGGAGGGCAAAATGAAAATTTTAGCTGTAATTCCGGCGAGGGCTGGATCAAAAGGAATTCCTAATAAAAATATTAGAATTATAGGAGGAAGACCCCTTGTTTATTATTCAATAAAAAATGCGTTGGATTCGGATTATATTACCGATGTGATTGTTTCTACTGATTCAGACGCTGTTAGAATTATTGCTGAACAGATGGGAGCAAAGGTGAAGTGGCGAGATGCAGATCTTTGTGGAGATGCGGTGACACTGGATGCTGTAATTGCAGATGCGATACCTGAAGAGACAGAATGGGATTATATTGTTACAATGCAGCCGACATCTCCGACACTTCGTGTTGAGACATTGGACGCTGCAATTAAATATACAATTGATAACGGATTTGATACAGTTATTTCTGCAATTAATGCACCACATTTATCGTGGGGGGAGAAAGAGGGGAAAAAAGTTCCAAACTATACAGAAAGATTAAATCGTCAGTATTTACCGCCATGTTACATGGAAACAGGTGCATTTGTGGTATCTGTAGCATCAGTAGTGACACCATTAACACGTATTGGAGAAAAAGTTGATGTTTTCGAAGTACCTGAAGATGAAGCTCAAGATGTAGATAACTTTGAGGATTTACGTAGTGTGGCAGCAACATTGGATCGGAAGAAAGTTGCTATTTATGTCAATGGAAATAATAAACGTGGTATAGGACACATTTATCGTGCACTGGAAATAGCTGATGAGTTTTATTTAAAACCGGATATTTATTATGACATTAACCAGACAGATCCAAAAGTATTTGGTACAACAACACATACATTAATTCCGGTTAATGGTATTGCGGATTTATTTGAACGATGTAAGAAGGAAAACTATACTATATTTATTAATGATATATTGACGACTTCAATTGATTATATGATTGGATTGAGGTCGGTGTTACCAAATGCAAAAATTATAAATTTTGAAGATGATGGTGAAGGTGTTTTAAAAGCGGATTTAGTTTTTAATGCATTGTATCATGAAAATGATTTACCTCAGATTAAAGCGGGAGAAAAATATTATATTTCTGGTAAGACATTTATGTTTTATGAGCCAATCAAGATAAAAAAGAATGTGGAACGTATTTTTATTTCCTTTGGAGGTGCAGATCCACAGAATTATTCTGACCGCTTGTTAGCGATGATAACAAAAGAAGATTATAAGGAATATCAGTTTGTTGTTGTACTTGGCAGAGCAAAAAACAATATTGAGGAACTTATGTCTTATAATAAATATGACAATATTGAAGTGTTATATGATGTTTCAAATATGCCGGAGATTATGTCGAGTTGTGACATTGGCATTACATCTAGGGGAAGAACTGGATATGAACTGGCAATGCTCGGAATTCCGTCAATTTCTATGGCGCAGAATCACAGGGAAGAGAAGCATGGATTTGTATGTAATGAAAACGGCTTTACATATATTGGACTTAATCCTGCCGATGAAATTATCGAGAGTAATTTAAAGATGTATATTAATATGAGTAAAGAAAGTCGAGAACAATTTCAGAAAAAATTAATGAGCCATGATTTACGTAGTGGAAGAAAACGTGTCATGAGTTTGATCAATAGTTTATAAAAAGAGGGGGATATACTTATGAGAACATCAAAACCATATGTTATAGCAGAAATGGGAGTTAACTTTTATGATACTGCTAAAGCATTAAATATTTCACCATTAGAAGCAGCAAAACTTTATATTGATAAAGCAGCTGATGCAGGTGTTGATTGCGCAAAATTTCAATCTTATAAAGCGGATACAATTGTATCTAAAAATTCACCAGCATATTGGGATTTAACAAAAGAGCCAACTAAGACTCAACATGCATTATTTAAGAAGCATGATAGTTTTAATGAAGATGATTATAAAATTCTTTGTGATTATACACATGAGAAAGGAATGGATTTTACATCCACACCGTTTGATTATAATTCAGCAGATTTTCTTGAGAATATGGTTGATTTTTACAAAATTTCCTCTTCAGATTTATCTAATTTGCCTTTTATACGCCATATAGGAAGCAAAGGGAAACCAGTGTACATATCAGTGGGAGCCTCATATTTATCTGAGGTAGATGAAGCTATCCGGGTGTTGAAAGAAAGTGGTTGTGAAGATATTGTTATTTTGCATTGTGTTCTTTCATATCCAACTGATCCAGGCAATGCAAATTTAAGAGTAATTGAAACTTTAAAAAAAGTATTTCCAGATGTAAGAGTTGGTTTTAGTGATCATGTTGCACCAGATGACACAATGATGACTTTGGCAACAGCATATTTATTAGGTGCGGAAGTAATAGAAAAACATTTTACTTTGGATAAAACTTTACAAGGAAACGATCATTATCATGCAGGTGATCCAGAAGATTTTAGGAGAGCTATTAATAATTTTAAATGGATTGATACAGTATTAGGAAGACCAGAAAAGACTATTTTGGAATGCGAGGAAACACCAAGGAGAGAAGCCAGAAGATCATTAGTATTAACTCGTAATATGAAAGCAGGAGAAGTAATCACCGAGTCTGATATTATGGCAAAACGTCCAGGAACTGGTATTGCACCGAAATTTACAGATATTGTAATTGGAAGAACAATAAGAATGGATTTGGAAGAAGATACGGTTTTAACTTGGGAGATGGTGTAGCACGTAGTTAATGAGGAAGAAGTCATATGAGTAAAAAGGTAAGTCGTAATTCTAATATTGAATTGCTGAGAATTATTTCAATGTTAATGGTGTTAGTATTGCATTGTTTAAGTGGGGGGGGGCGCTTTAATTTATAAGTTAGGAGCAAGACTATATGTATATTGGTGGTTAGAAGCGCTTGCTATAGTTGCTGTAGATATTTTTGTCCTGATAAGCGGGTATTTTTTATGTGAATCGAAATTTAAAGCTAAAAATGTATTTAAAACTGCGGTTGGTGGAGTGTGGATATATTCTATTCTATTTTCGCTTCTTGCAATGAAGATAGCCGGAGAGGGAATAAATTATGGTTTATTGATAAAAGCATGTGTACCTATACTGACAAAAAAATATTGGTTTGTAAATTCATACATATTATTGTATATATTGAGCCCATATATTAATAAGCTAATCCATTCTCTAACTAAAAAGCAGTTTAGCTTGTTAATTGGATATTTTATTTTATTCTTTAGTATACGACCGACAGTATTTCCGTTGACTTGGTCTCAGGATGGTACGGGTGGAATGGGAATTATTGGATTTATAATGCTTTATTGTATAGGTGCGTGGATTAGACTTTATTATAAGAATGGTAAAAAAACATATCAATGGTTAATGATATATTTATTGTGTTCATTCTTATTAGTGGTTAGCAAAGTGGGAATTTTAAGAATAAATGAAAATATATCTACAAAATTTTACAGTTATGTATCGCCAATAGTTCTTATAGAAGCAGTTGCATTGTTTTTCGTTTTTTTATCAAAAAAAGCTATGAATAAAAAGGCGGGCAATTTAATTAATAAAATAGCAAAGCACTCTTTTAGCGTATATATTATTCATTTTTCCATGATGAGTGTATTGTTTACAGAGGTATTTCATGTGAACACTTATGTTGCTCATATCGGAAGTGGTGTGGCAGCAGTTTTTGTATCAGTGACAATTACATATGTGGTATGTACTATTATAGATATTATTAAAGATTATTTATTTGAAAAAATAGGTCTGCTATTACAAAAAAGCTGTTTAAATAGAGTGTATAATAATATATGTTTAAAATGGGAAAAACAACTAGATAAATTATATGAAGACTAGGTAGATTGTAGTTGCTATGTAAAAGAGAAAGAAGTAGGATAAAGGGCGTGGGCACAAGAATTGGAATACTTGTTTTAATAGTACTAGGAATAGCGTTGATTTTAGACATTATTAAACGAAAAACAAAAATCAAACGAATTCAAGATAAAAAGGAAACAGAAAAACGTTTAGAAACAAGTGAAAGTGTTTTTTATATAGTAACAGGTGGATTTTATGCTCTATTGGGAAAATTGGGATTAAACCAAATATATAATGAAAAAAGCAATTTAGCAATATTGATAGTAGTAGAAATAGTGCTTTTTATAATGAAGATGAATTTGCTGTTAAGAAAGCGGTGGTATAAGGAACATCTTGATAAGTTAACGAATGCGGAAGCAAAAAGAATTAAAAAATATAAAAGGAAAAGAATAAGAATTATATATAATCGATTTGGTAAAGTGATATGTAAAAAGATATATATAATTGGTAATTAATGTTAGCAGTTTTATAAAATAGACTGAAGGGAGCAAACTCATT
>ERZ791931.2166-NODE-2166-length-12012-cov-5.458142_pt1 | contig 12012 bp, 14 predicted proteins | sample MGYA00510127_ERZ791931 | MGnify/ENA primary metagenome ERZ791931 (study PRJEB30046, sample SAMN00792067) | human gut metagenome | study: EMG produced TPA metagenomics assembly of the A metagenome-wide association study of gut microbiota in type 2... | reverse complement strand
CGGTTTTCAAGACCGCCGCAATCGACCACTCTGCCACCTCTCCAAAACTTCTTTATCAGAAGTGCTTTTCGTTAAAAGCGGTGCAAAGGTACGAATATATTTTAAACTTACAAGAGTTTTCACAAAAAAAATCACGAACATCATTTCCAAAGAATAGCAATATCTAGGTATTTTATGTTGAAAAGCATAAAATAGAGCATATTTATGCTGATTATATGAAAAAACGTTGTAACTTTGTGCGCTCTAAAGAAAAGGATAACTACAACCTCTAATTTTATCATTTATGGAATTAAATAAGATCTTTAAAGACGGTCTTTGGAGCACTGAAATCAACGTAAGAGATTTCGTTAGTCACAACATCACTCCGTATTATGGAGATGCTTCTTTCCTCGAAGGACCTACCGAACGCACAAAAGCTGTATGGAACCGCTGCCTCGAAGCACTGGCAGAAGAAAGAGCCAATAACGGAGTACGCTCACTGGATAATGTCACCGTCTCAACCATCACTTCTCATAAAGCCGGATATATCGACAAAGAAAACGAACTGATCGTCGGTCTGCAAACAGACGAACTTCTGAAACGTGCAATCAAACCTTTCGGAGGTATCAACGTGGTGAGCAAAGCCTGCCACGAAAACGGCGTGGAAGTGGACGACCGTGTAAAAGATATATTCACTCACTACCGCAAGACGCACAATGACGGAGTATTTGACGTATATACCGAAGAAATCCGTTCGTTCCGTTCTCTGGGATTCCTCACCGGACTTCCTGACAACTATGCCCGCGGACGTATCATCGGCGACTACCGCCGTATGGCTCTCTATGGTATCGACCGACTGATTGAGGCAAAAAAAGAAGATTTGCGTAACCTTACCGGTCCGATGACCGAAGCCCGCATCCGCCTGCGCGAAGAAGTGGCAGAGCAAATCAAGGCATTAAAAGACATGAAGGTAATGGGCGAATACTACGGACTCGACTTGAGCCGTCCTGCCTACACCGCACAAGAAGCAGTACAATGGGTATACATGGCTTACCTTGCTGCCGTAAAAGAACAAGACGGTGCTGCCATGTCACTGGGTAACGTCTCTTCGTTCCTCGACATTTATATGGAATATGAATTGAGCAAAGGAACCATCACAGAATCTTTCGCACAAGAGCTGATCGACCAGTTTGTCATCAAACTGCGTATGGTGCGCCACCTGCGTATGCAATCTTACAACGACATCTTTGCCGGTGACCCGACATGGGTAACCGAATCTCTGGGCGGACGCCTCAACGACGGACGCACCAAGGTGACAAAGACTTCTTTCCGCTTCCTGCAAACACTCTACAACCTCGGCCCTTCACCGGAACCGAACCTGACTGTATTGTGGAGCCCGGAACTTCCGGAAGGATTCAAAGAATTCTGCGCAAAAGTATCTATCGACACTTCTTCCATCCAATATGAAAACGACGACCTGATGCGTGAAGTACGTCAGTCTGACGACTACGGAATCGCGTGCTGCGTATCTTATCAGGAAATCGGAAAACAAATCCAGTTCTTCGGCGCACGTTGCAACCTGGCAAAAGCCCTGTTGCTTGCCATCAACGGCGGACGTTGCGAAAACACCGGTACGGTAATGGTGAAAAATATCCCCGTACTAACCAGCGACACACTGAACTTCGAAGAAGTAATGAGCAACTACAAGAAGGTATTGACAGAAATCGCCCGTGTTTACAACGAAGCGATGAACATCATCCATTATATGCATGATAAGTATTACTACGAAAAAGCCCAAATGGCTCTTGTAGATACCAACCCACGCATCAACCTTGCTTACGGTGTAGCCGGACTTTCTATCGCCCTCGATTCACTGTCGGCCATCAAATATGCTAAAGTAACCGCACGCCGCAACGACATCGGTCTGACAGAAGGTTTCGATATTCAAGGCGAATTCCCTTGCTTCGGTAATGACAACGACAAGGTAGACCACCTGGGTGTTGACCTGGTCTATTTCTTCAGCGAAGAATTGAAGAAACTTCCGGTTTACAAAAATGCCCGTCCTACTTTATCTTTGCTCACCATCACTTCCAACGTGATGTATGGCAAGAAGACAGGTGCTACTCCCGACGGACGCGCCAAAGGTGTCGCTTTTGCTCCGGGAGCCAACCCTATGCACGGACGTGACAAGAACGGTGCCATCGCCTCTTTGAGTTCCGTAGCGAAATTACGTTACCGCGACTCACAGGACGGTATCAGCAACACTTTCTCCATCGTCCCCAAATCACTGGGAGCTACTGAAGAGGATCGCGTAGAAAATCTGGTGACAATGATGGATGGCTATTTCACCAAAGGCGCTCACCACCTGAACGTGAACGTACTGAACCGTGAAATGCTTTACGATGCCATGGAACATCCGGAAAAATATCCGCAACTCACCATCCGTGTTTCCGGTTATGCCGTAAACTTCGTGAAGTTGAGCCGCGAACATCAATTGGAAGTAATCAGCCGTAGCTTCCACGAACGTATGTAATCAGATCTACTCAATATGACGATAAACGTACATTCATACGAAAGTATGGGAACATTCGACGGGCCGGGCTTACGGCTCGTCGTTTTTCTTCAAGGATGCAATTTCCGCTGCCTATATTGCGCCAACCCCGACACAATAGCCGGAAAAGGAGGTACACCTACCCCACCGGAAGAAATCGTCCGCATGGCTATGAGCCAACGTCCTTTTTTCGGGAAACGCGGAGGAGTCACTTTCTCCGGAGGAGAACCTACGTTTCAGGCCAAAGCACTAGTCCCTTTAGTGCGTGAACTGAAAGAAAAGGGAATACATGTATGCATAGACAGCAACGGCGGTATCTGGAACGAAGAAGTTGAAGAACTTTTCAAACTGACGGATCTTGTATTGCTGGATATTAAAGAGTTCAATCCGGCACGCCATCAAGCACTGACCGGAAGAAGTAACGAGCAAACCATCCGCACGGCAGCATGGCTGGAAGAAAACGAGAAACCTTTCTGGCTGCGTTATGTATTAGTGCCCGGATACAGCGATTTCGAGGAAGACATCCGCCGTTTAGGAGAAGCTCTGGGAAAATATAAGATGGTGCAACGAGTGGAAATCCTGCCTTATCATACATTAGGCGTACATAAGTATGAAGCGATGGAGCAGGAATACAAGCTGAAAGACGTAAAAGAAAATACCCCCGAACAACTTGAAAAAGCCGCGGAGGTATTTAAAGAGTATTTCACTACTGTGGTGGTCAATTAGTTGAAAAAGTTGAAAATTGAGAGTTAACTATGCAGTATAACAGTGCGCAGGCAACTCTCAACTCTCCATTCTCAACTCTCAAATTCTTCAATCACCTCGAAACAGGGACACTCTTTGATCCGCTCCCAAGGGTCAACAATTCCATTATAATTGGTGTCAGGACTCAAGTCCCGATGACCGACCACCTTTGCATCCGGATAACGCTGCAACAGTTCGCGCACCAGGCGATGCAAAGATTCTTTCTGGTGGGAAGTACGCGTATCCGCTGCCTTTCCGTCCTCATCCAGTCCGCCTTCATAGCACACCCCTAAACTAATCGCATTAAAACCGCGTGCATGAGCACCCACCGTATCTTCATCCCTCATCGGCTCTATCTGTCCCGACTTGCGAATGTAGTAATGATACCCCCAACACGAAAAGCCCCGAAAGCGATGGGCAGTGTCCACATCCTTCGCCGTGAAGTCGCGATCAGCACGGGTAGCAGAGCAGTGAATCACAATCAGACTAATCTTTCTCATCGTCCTTCTCCCTTTCCGTTGTTTTCACATTACACACTTCCTTATGGGTAGCATTGAAGCGCACCTCTCTCACAATTCTGTTCCGCTTTCTTTTTCCGAAGAAAGGCACAAGGAACATGATTACATCCAAAATCTTAGTTACAATTTCTTTCATTTGATTCAATATTAAAGTTATCATGCTGCCGGATCCGGAGCTTCTCCGCTTCCACCACCGTCTGAACCACCACCGGAACCTTTGTCATCATCTTCTCCTTCATTGCCGCTACCGCCCGTTTGGGCCACCGCACGCGTCGTTACCTGCTGGTAGCTAAGAATCTTCGTGATGTCCGCCAACGTCTTTCCGGGACGAAAAATAATATGGGCAGCCGTAATCAGCGAACTTGAAAACTCCTTGACCGACACAGCTCCTTCACTGTTCAACCCGATCTGCAAACTGCCCAAATCACCCAGCCGGACTATTCTTCCCGCTTTCAACGCACGCTTCGCCTCATAAAGAATACCCGAAATGGCGGCACGCACATCTGTCTCCGTACAGGTAGACCGACTGGTGATTCCTTCGCACAACTTTTCAAAATCCAACTCTCCCGAAGCCTGTGCCTGCGCGTAATACTTTGCCGACTCATCCTTTTTGGCAGGATTCTTGCGCGGCACTACTGAATAAGTTACTGTCATTGCCATAATAAAATAATTTTAAGATTTCACACATTTCGAACGCGTTCCTTATTTGTTAACGACATAAAGATAACACATTTTCCATCCTCCGGATTCCCCAACGAAGTTTCCTGATACTCTATGAATAATAATGACGTTATTCTTTTAATAAACCATTAATTTTCAGTAACTTTATAGCATAAACCAAACATCATTCATCATGTATTATCCGGACCAGCCATTTCTTATCCGCACTTATAAAAAGTCGGAACTAGCTCATCTTTACAACCCCAACGTATGCCTCAAAGTAGCCTTATAAATACTACGTCGTTGGATTGTCTACAACCTTCCGCTCCTGCAAGAACTCGAACAAGAAGGCTATCGTGCCCGCAACCGCCTTCTCTCTCCCCGGCAAGTGGCAACGATCATACGCTATTTGGGAGAACCCTAGGAACTTAATCAAAAAAACGAAAAGTTCCATTCTATTATTTTACAAACAAATTTCTTTGCAACCGCAAATTAAAAAGAACAAACCAACATGGATCATTTTACCATCTTTCAAGACTTTTACCGCGTCATAGCCGAAATGACAGAAGAAGAAATCGTATCGGCCATCAGCAACGGCACATACCGGGAAACAGTGGAGGACGTGCGCCGAATCTTCGCGGAACAAGGCGAGAAAGCAGCCAACGAAAAGAAAATAGAACTACCGGAAATCACCTTTTCAGCCAACTACCGGGGAGGACGTTCAAACGCAACTCTCGTCAAGTATCTGGGATACATCGTGATAGACATCGACCATCAGACACAGGAAGCATTGGCACGCATCCTCGCACTGGCAAAAAAGTGTGCCCACACCCGCATCGCTTTCATCAGCCCCAAAGGAATGGGACTGAAAATCGTGGTACGTGTATGCCGGACAGACGGGACATTGCCCGAAACAATTCAGGAAATTGAAGATTTCCATCATGCTGCTTATCACAAAATCGCTTCCTTTTATGCCCAGCTCTGCGGAGTTGAGGTCGACACTTCCGGGCAGGATGTCAGCCGCACTTGCCTGTTCTCTTACGATCCGGATATTTATTTCAATCCCGATGCCACAGCTGTCATCGTGGAACAGCCACCGATGTTCTTCAAGTCTCAAAAGAAGAAAAGGGCATCCGGCAAAAAGAAAAAGACGACAGCACCAGACAACAATCCCCTCACCGAACAAGTGGCCCTCAACTACCATTCCTCGCACGCTTCCTTAATGGTGACTCTGAACTATTATCACAATAAATCCGAAAAGTACGTCACCGGCAACCGGAACAACTACCTGCATTGCCTGGCTTGTATGTACAATCGCTACGGCGTCCCCCAGGAAGAGGCAGCAGCTTTTATCAAGAGCCAGTTCACCGATCTTCCCGCGGATGAAATGGACGCACTGATCGGGAGTGCTTACGGACACAACGAGGAATTCGACACCCGCAAGCTGAATAGTACGCAGAAGCGAATGTTACAGATTGAGCAACATATCAAAGAAAATTACGATACACGCTACAACGAAGTGCTTCATATCATGGAATATCGCAGAAGGAAAACGGACACGGAGCAACCGGAACCTTTCCATATTCTCGACGAAATGATGGAAAACAGCATTTGGATGGAGATGAACGAACTGGGCTATTCGTGCACCGTCAAGACGATTCAGAATCTGATCTACTCCGACTTCAGCATCACCTACCATCCTATTCGCGAGTATTTAGACTCGCTGCCTGAATGGGACGGAACGGATTATATCGGTATCCTTGCCAACAGCGTGCATACTAGTCACCAGAAATTTTGGGTAGAATGTCTGGAACGTTATCTGGTGGGAATGTGCGCTGCCGCCACACAAGACGATGTGGTGAACCACACTGTTTTGTTGCTTTGCAGCGAAATACAGAACATCGGAAAGACTACGTTTATCAACAACCTGCTGCCGCCCGAATTGCGCGCCTATCTTTCTACCGGTCTTATCAACCCGAGCAACAAAGATGATCTGGCTAAAATAGCGCAGGCGATGCTTATCAATCTGGATGAGTTTGAAGGGATGAGCGGACGGGAACTGAATATCTTCAAGGATTTGGTTACCCGCAAAGTAATCAGCATCCGCCTGCCATACGCGCGGCGTTCGCAGAACTTTCCTCATACGGCTTCTTTTGCCGGCACATGCAATTACCAGGAAGTGCTTCACGACACCACAGGTAACCGCCGTTTTCTCTGCTTTCATGTCGACTCGATGGAGTTTATCAAAATAAACTACGCGCAGTTGTATGCACAAATCAAGTATCTACTCAACAAGCCGGGGTATCAGTATTGGTTCACCCAGTCGGAAAACTCACGGATTGAAGAAAACAACGAGGATTTCATTTTCCACTCACCGGAAGAAGAACTGGTGTTGACACATATCCGCAAACCGGAACGTTTTGAAAAGGTGCATTATCTGACGGTCACTGAAATTGCGGAATTGATTCGCGAACGGACGGGGTATCAATATTCTCACGGAACCAAAGCCCAACTAGGAAAAGTGATGTCCAAACACGGCTTCGAATTTCATAAGGGAAAAAACGGGAGAAGATACACTGTATTCATTATTGATACAGAACAGGTGAAATCAAACAGGCTATATGAATAAGATTTCATCTCCTTCGCACGCAAAAAGGTGAGGGTTGGTGAGGATACTTTTGCAACTTTTCATTTTTATATTTCTTATTTCTATTCTTCTATTTTCTTCTAAAAAAAAATACGAATGTTAGAAATTTACCCTCACCTACCCTCACCTTTTTCCTTTTTCTTCCTCTTTCTTCCTCAAAAAAACGGTGGGAAATTTGAAAAAGACAGTTAACTTTTTCAAATTTCCCACCATGTTTTTTTAATCGCTTCTTATAAAGACATCGAAAATTCGATCCTACAACCTAACGCATTCATGATGCGATAGAAGGTAGAAACCTTAGGCTCTGTCTGACCACTTTCCACTCTTGAAATATAAGAACGGTCGGAACCGATACGTCGGGCTAACTCTGCTTGAGTAATCTTAGCCTTTTTCCTTGCGTCTTCGATAATTTGCCCGGTGTAGAAAGCATACGCTTTTTCTTCTGCTTCCGCACGAGTAACAGTTCCTTCCTTACCAAAACGCTCATCTATTAATGCGCTGACGTTAAAGAATTCCTCATTTGTTTTTGCTTCCATAATACTCCTTTCTTAATATCTTTGCTTTTTCAATTTCTTTCTTTGGGGTCTTTTCTGTTTTCTTTTGGAATCCGTTAAAGAGTATCACAATACGTCCTTCATCGAAACAAAAGAATATTCTATATATATTACTCTGGTACTCAATACGAAGTTCATAAAGTCCTTCTTCTATCAACTTCATAAACTTCAAAGGTATTCTGTCCTGCGTTTGCAATAGCATTAACACATATAATATCTTATCTTGGGTGCCAGTATCCAGACGATCAAAGAACTCTTTGAAATATCCTTTATATGCTATTATTTCTCTTTTCATACTGCAAATATATGAATTGTTGTTCAACTATACAACATTCGTCTTTTTATTTTATATTATTTTTCCTCAAATTCTCCGGCACGCTTTTTCTTCTCATAAGACACCAGCGTCTCTACACTAAGCGTTTTCCCATTCTTAGGGCTTATCACATCTACAACGCTTGCTAACGCACGAAAAGTCTGTTCGCAATTTGCTATTCCGTCATACGTCAACCTACCCCGATTGATGGCATCGAGCACAACAGAGACATATTGCTTCGGATTTCCCCGATACTCAATGGTGACAGGCGTGAGATGCGACATCTCTCGAGTCAGTTGACTGACGATTCTTTTTTTTGGTCGAGCAGCTCCATTAATTTTTCACTATGCACATTGATTTGTGCGGTTACTTCACGAAGTTCATTTTTCAATGAACAAAACAATTCATCATTACATGAATTTTCCATAAAACTTTTCATTTAATTGATTATAAAAAAGCCATTCCAGAAAGATAAGCAATCATTACTTACTTCCCGGAATGGTGACTAACATTTTTAAGACCAGTTTTTGTATATTACTGTTTCTTTCAATGGACAAAAGTAGCCAATTTATTCCTATAATATCTTTCCACCTCTTCCCAATGATAATAGGGTACTAGCTCACTTGCAAGCGGAAGTTTCATTTCTTGTTCATTGAGTAAAATTTTCACCAAGATATTATCATTTCCTTTCTTACGGTAAAAAACGAACTGAATATTACAAGCTTTTGGAAAGATACGATAGTTACGCCATATATCTGACAATTTATTTATATCAGTAGTCTGATATGCACAATCACCTAATTCCAATAAACAAGCCAAAGGAAGTAGACAAGTCTCGTGCCCGAAGCGCAGGGTAGCACTATTCTCTTTTTTCACGACGCAAGTATCTGCAGTATTCAGTATATTCTCAAGCAGGTTTGCTTCCACATAAGGCATCTTACCTTGAGTGAGCGGAGACGGCCCGTAGTCAATATACCAATTCAGATTGCTGATTAGCCATAAATCATAACACTCTTCTTTGGTAAAAAGAGAATAAAGATCAAGGTCCGTGTCGTGACTTTGCGTAATGGCTGCCAGTTCAAACAAATAACTCATCAACTTGCCAGCATCCACTTTCCACTTTACATAATTATCGTTATTAAAAAGAGACTTCATCAAACGTTCGGGATGGAGATGCTCTTTCCGAAAAGCTGCCTTTACAGCAATCACTTCATCTTCCTGACGCTTCTTTTTGAAGTATTCATTTCCATAATTCATATAATACATATCATAAGAAGTAGCCTCATCCTTGATTCTCAACTCCGGATTCAGAGATTGCAATTGCAAGCACTCAGCCGTCATAGAGAGTATACAGCGGATAACGGTTGTAGAACGTGCATCCACCTCTGCCGCTCCCTGAAACACTTCAGGAAAGTTATTGTACATTCTTCGGGCAATTCCCCTGTGTTGACGGGCACCTAATGGAGTCAAATCACCATATCTATTTTCTGCTCCGCGCGCAAGGCTGTCTACAAGCCAGAGGGCCTTCTTGCCTAAATCTGTAAGTACTCCGTCTTTCTCTGCTTCGCGAAGAATTGCCAACGGCTTCGTATAATCATCAGGATTCACTCTATAACGGGAACCGTGACGAGCATAATGGCTTAGGTAGAACGGTTTATACCCCTTGGGTGGGGCAGTCATTGTGAAATGGGGATCAGGATAGGCATAATGGTTGGCTGCCGAGCGATGTATGTCTTCAAATATTTCATCTCTTGCTATCTGTGCACTTATACTAAGCACAAGGCAACAAAGGATTGTCAACAAAATAAAACGTTTCATACTTTCTTTTTTTAATAAGTTTAAGATACCACAGAATTATTCACTAGAGTAAGGACCAAACCTGTTCGATATAACCAAGTCTGTTTTCCGGGCATCCAGCACATATACTTCATATTCCCCGTCCGGATATACTCTTATCACAATGTGCCCCTGTTTTGCTTTCAAGCTACGGGCAAACCAAGGACCAATAGCTACCCCCGTTTCATCATCATAGTAAGTCATAAAAACATCCCTAGGCTGCGTTCCGATATTCTTTGATAACAACCGTTGCCCCACTTCCGCTCCCGGATGATCGGTACTCCATGATTGAGCCACTACTACTTTAGGATCGAGCACTTCGAGAAAGTTCCGGTTAGTGGCATCCCGATTGCTATGATGATTGAGCGACACTGCCGACACCTTTCCTATTATGGGTGCCATAGGAGTTTCTATATCATACCATTCCGCATGGTCTTGGTCTACCAAACCAGAATTATCCCCTCCCGCATAATACTTGAATGCGCCATATTTCACCACAATAGCCGTCGACATTTGGTTTTCACTATACTTGCCATTTTTTGCCATCAATTCTTCCTTGGTAAACAGAATAGTCGTTTTTTTACCTTCCCCTGTCCACAACCGATTATTCGATTTTATATTCCTGACTTCAAACCCCGGATAAGATTTCGGTTCTTTCTTTAATACAAATTGCGTATTAGAGCCTATGTCGAACTTTTCGACTTTCAATCCGTTGTGTTTTTCCTGATAGTTGAGGAACTCCAATAGGTTCAAGAAAGTAGGCAAATCTACTCCATCATTCTTTGATCGTAAATCCACGGGGAATTGGTAGTCAGGATAATCCCTATCAACATACATTTTGATAGGAATCACATCTCCGACTTCCGTCAGCCCCGTAATACGATATCCGTTTTTGGAAGTTCCAGTGGCCTTCTGAACATCACCATAATGATCGGAATGAAAATGGGTCAGAAGAAAATAGTCAATCACTACATCCTTTCCCAATAGATTTGTCACATAATTAATGATAGACGAACCGGGCGTATAACTACTATCCGGAAATATCGGAGCTGCATGCATCGGTGCATACTTAGCGGCATATTCCTTGCCATCAAAATCACCGGCATCAATCATCATGGTCGTTCCGTCAGGAAAAATCAGAAAAGCGCAATTCCCCCGCCCGGTATTGATGTGATGAATATCAAGGTATCCTTTCTCCCATTTAGGGAAAGGCGGTATTGTCATTTGAGCCTTGATTATACAACTAAAAACGAGTAAAAATATGAAATTAACTATTTTCTTTATATCCATCGTTCTATCAATCTGTTTATAAATTACTACTGTACTTTATTCTCCAATAATTATTTTACTCCATAGAAATGGATGATCTGAAAGACTAATGTCTTTTTTAAAAATGCTATATGCGATTTCCGCTTTCATACCAGAATTCTTATTGATTAATATATTATCAATCTGCCCATATTTGTATTTATCAATATATTGTTCAGCATCTTCCACATCATCCCATACACTCTTAAAGCCTGAATTAAAGATGTATTGCATGGCATTAGTTTCCGGCAAATCATTGAAGTCGCCCATGACTATGATTCTTTTACTAGTATCTTTCATCAAAACAACATCTACTAAATTCTTCATGACAGAACCTTCAACTACTCCTGCGCTACCCGGAATATGCAGACTATAAAAGGTTAGTTCCTTATTTTTAATCTTGGTTTCAATCCGAATAGTCGATGAATGTGTCCAACCTTTTCCCTCCAAAGCAAATTCTTTTGACTGCAATATAGGAGTTTTACTCAATATTACTTTGTATTTTCCTGCATATTTTCCAGTTTTATCCTTTCCCCATTCAATCCAATGATTTCCGGAGGATATATCACCGATATAAAAATATTCCATTCCCAAAGCTTTACCTATTATTGAATAAAACTCTTCAACTCCGGAATTCTTATCAATCAAAATGGGACATTCTTCCAATAAAAAGACTTTAGACTCAATGCTATTTCTTCCGCTGTCGCCGTTTGCCCTACATCCACATTAAAAGTTCCGACACGAATAGAAGTATCTATTATAGGGGGGATTTTTTCCTTATCATTCTCCGGAGTATCACTACTGCATGAGAATATAAAAGGCAATATTATAAGCAAAATATTCAGATATTTCATAGCTATTAATTATTTAGAATCAGACCCTCTATCATTTAAGATATCATC
>ERZ791931.2160-NODE-2160-length-12049-cov-2.799817_pt1 | contig 12049 bp, 10 predicted proteins | sample MGYA00510127_ERZ791931 | MGnify/ENA primary metagenome ERZ791931 (study PRJEB30046, sample SAMN00792067) | human gut metagenome | study: EMG produced TPA metagenomics assembly of the A metagenome-wide association study of gut microbiota in type 2... | reverse complement strand
TAATTTTATCTTACATCAGTTTGGAGGTTTACACAAACTTTAGGATACTCCCTTTACTGCATTTTTACAAGCTCTTTCCACATAATTATCATTTAATTTTCTCAAACGGTGAAGGAATTCCAAATTCTTTGAATTTCTGCTCCGCATAATCTATATCTTTTACCAGTTTATTCTTTTCACTTTGGCTTACCTTACCCTGTTTTTCCATAAAATAAAGCAACATTTGGTATGCCTTGCAAATATTCTTTGTTTCCTCCTCTGTTAATTCATCCACATCAGGGTCACATTCCTTAAGTTGGAAGCTATACAAATCTTGTAGTTTTTCTTCTACAATTTTTATTTCCTTGTCCCCACTTTCAAAATATTCTGAACAAAACTGATCTATGATACTATCAAACAAATCATTTTCAAAATCAGTAGAATTCTCCACATGCTCCAAAGAACAGGTTAACTGTAATGGATATTCATCACACCCCAATTTCTCACAATCCTCTTTATCAAAAGGTAACGTAACTAAATATTCTTCATTTTCCAAACAGGTATATTCTATTGTCCTCTGTTTTATTTCATCAATATTTTCTAAAAGTTCCTGCAACGATTTTATTACTACTCTTTTTACTTTTGGAGGACACAAATCTTGATCAACTTCTTTTAATGGCCGTTTCCAAACACTGGCAATAAGTTTCTCATACTTGGCAATAAGTTTTTTATTTTCTTCTTTTTTATTCTGATCTAATTTATCTTCTATAGTATCAAGTGTTCCATGTAATTTAAGATCAATTTTTGTTAGCATTTGTTCTTTCCATTGTTCGCTACCTTCCTGTTCATTTACCTCTATCACGTAATTTTCTCGAAGCCATCCTTCATCCATTGACACAGCAATTTTATATTTTCCTTCTTTTATTTTTTTATATCCAATATAATTTACATCTTCAAAGTATTCTATAGGATCTGTTGTAGTTATTTGTTTTAAAAGTTCAGAAATCTCATCAACAATGGACTGATCTGTATTTTTTATGTTTTTACTCAATTTTGAATGTTGCTTTTTTCGTTTTTCACTTTCAGTCACGTCTGTTATTTCTTCTAATATTAAATTTTTTTCATCACATTTAAGAAATTCTATTAACGCTTCTATAGCCTTTTCTGTTGCCACACCGTCTTTTTTAATATTGCCATATGTAGTTAAACTCAAATTTGGTATTTGTAAGAATTTAAGCATAGACTCTACATCTGAAATGCTTTTAACACCCTTTATTAACGCTTTTACAGTCATTTCTGTTATTTCATCGTCTTTTTTAAAACTTTGTAAGAATTTATGCATAGACTCTTCATCTGAAATGCTTTTAAATTCATCATACTTTTTTTCCATCAACGCTTCTATATTGATCACATTTGCCTTATACTTTTTCATCTCACCCAGCGCCTCCATTATCATCAAAATATATCCATAATTGTACCATATATTTTGATCATATAACAGCTGGGTGAAAAATTTTTATTTACTTTATTTTAATATAACCCACCCCTTCCTATGCTCCCCTCTTTTACTCCCTCTATCCTCAATCGTATACTCTTCACCCGTAGTGTAATCACTCTCCTGTATAAAGTGAACTTCGTTAGCCTCCGGGTTCCAATAAACTCCATCCATCTCTGTAGCACTGCATTCCCAACCACTATTGGACATCAAATGAACATCTTCCGGAACACCGTTCCGTTCAATAATTTCCTTCAACTTTTTATAAGTCATTGCCATACTCTCTCTTTCCTTCCTTTTTATCATTTCCATGTTGTTTTCATATTACTGACTTTACACTATCAATCTACCCTGATCCCTGTGCATTGAAAGAATATATCGGCGTCAAAGTTTGGTATTCCCTTAATTTCCTGCTTATCCTCATCCGGCAGTTCATTCCACCATCTTTGCGCATTTTCCAGCCGCCTGAATGATTTTAAAAAACCTCCCTCTGTTTTATAAGTAGGATGTTCTTTCTTTTCGGTCTCAGTCATATACTTTTTTGGTATCCATTCGTTCCCTCTTACTGGTATGGTGTCCAATATCACCTTTGCAGCACTCATTTTCCATTCTAATCCGGTCATATTGGAAGGTTTATTGAATAATGTGATTTTTGGCATCTCTGTATTAAAAGCACCGGTTGAATAAGAAGTCTGGTTCCAGTCTCCGATATTGTAGCTTCCAACATTCCAGTTTCCACTATTCCCCATTCCTTTATTTCCATTTCCCGTATTAAAACCTCCGGTATTACTCTCCCCGGTATTCCAACTCCCATTATTTTTATTTCCGGTGTTGAAATTGCCTCTATTACAATTCCCGACGTTTTCATGCCCCCGGTTCATGTCACCAACATTGCAAGTTCCTTGGTTTCTGTTTCCAACATTCAAATCCCCTGTATTGTAACGACCTGTATTATATTCCCCTATATTAATACCTTCAGAATCGCATTCATCACCATTCTCGTCATCTGGGTGATTTTTTTCAGCATTAACAATACGCTCCACCTCATCCCAGGGAATTTCACGGATTATATATATTTCATCTGCAAAGGACCTGTCTCCCTCAGTCTTTATATTTTGGCTTGCAACAACCTCCGCTACTCTGTTGTTGTTATCAAAATCATAATACTTAAAACACTCTGTGAGACTTTTATAAAAATCCATACCAAAACCGTATACTATTATTTCACCATCTCTACTATCTACATCCCGCAATGATGAATTTTCACATAACCAGCCAGGTCCAAATACTTTATAGCCAAAAACACTTTTTCCCTGCATTAGCTCCCTCTTACTGTCCAAATGATATTCAAAGCCGATAAGGCGAGTCCTGAATACCAAATCGTTCAAAAAGTTCTTCCGCATATGCCCCGTCATTAAAAACACGCTCTATTTCCTTTTGTTTTCCCACTATAGTCAGGCAGGCACACAAACGGCGATAGGCCAATAAAGTCCTATCCATATTCATTTCAGAGAAAGGATCCTTTTCTTCCGGCAGGAACCCTTCTTTTTCCAGCTCCCAGTTCCACGCAATTTCCTCAAACCATGCTCTGTATACATCCGAATAGAAATCATCCTCATCCACAGGAGCGACCATCTCATATAACGCATCTTCGATTTTTTCCCGGATACTTTCCTCCCACTCTTTACTTCGTTCTGCTTCACACACACATACATCCACTTCCAGGGGATATGCTAACTTTAATTGTTTGCACTGCTCCTGTAACATTAAGATCCTGATGTGATAATTGCCATCTTCATTTTTGTAGATCATTTTGTTTTCTTCCATTATTTCTTCCGTCCTTTCTACATATATCCCCAAAACCTACTTTGAACTCTCTTCTCCCTTCCATATATAAGGCCGAACCTTACTCAATTCCTCATCCGGATCCAAACCATAAGACTCAATGCACTTTCTCAAATAGGCTTCATCTACCTGAACGATCCCATTTTTCTGATAGTAATCCGTTTCAAATCGTTCCGGATCTGCACCGTATTTCTCATCGTATTCTTGGTACTTCGCCCAGGCATTCTGCTTGTTTAAGAGCTCAATGCACTTATCATGTACATAAATCCCCATCTGGATTGCTTTTTCAAAGGTGTCGTCTTCATCCCAGGAGATCTCATCCCAATTTGTAATCCCGATGACAAGGTCCAGATAAGGAAATGATTTTAACTTGTAAAACCATTCTGTTACAAGCTCTATCATCGTCGGCCACTTCTGAGTGATCGCATTGGCCCCGACTGTGCCATCAGCGTGGATCCAGCCGTATCCTTTGGGATAATGATTTTTCATAATGAGCCAGTTATCAAAATTAATGCAACGTACAAACTCTTTGCGATTTCCTATTGTTTCCATGTCCCAGTTAAAGAAATTGTCCGTCCGTCGGATGATATCAAATGCCTGCTCTCTGGAAACGGAACGTCCCCGCATCTGGTAATAGGGTCTTCTGGTATAATGTAAGAACCTCAGATCATCCTCACTAACCCCATCCACCTTAATATCATACTGGTTATAGAGATCTAAATCCTCCTTCGCCATGAAATAGGTATGATCCCCTAAATTTACAATTTCCGGTATTTCATCTAATTCATAATCAATATCCACACAGGAATCAAAATAAGCGTTTCCATATTCATCTGTATAATATACGTCCCCATATAAATACTCAAAAATTGTCATTTTTTTCATCCCCTTTACTGATCTCTTCTTTGCCTTATATTGTACACCACATGACTCCTTTTGTTTTTCCAGAAAATAATTCTGGAAAATACAAAAAAGACGGGATCCCGTCTCTGAAATCCCGCCTTAAAACTAACCTTCTCTATTTTATTTTTCTTCACCTTCAAAGGTCATATCCCATGACTCCCTGATATCATCCATTAACCGCAGGATCGTCAGGCAATCTTCTTTTGTATAACGGTCACTGGTATTTAAACCACAGCTGACACAGCGGCTTGTCTCTACGATCTCATATTCAAAACCATTTACCTTAAACGGCTCTTTTACAAGATAAGAGGATCCATCTTTTAACTGAACGGTAAATTCCTGCAGATGCTGGAAATCATCCATCAGGATATCGCCTTTTGTTCCTTCGATCTTTGCGTGGCGTTCTAATTTCTTTCCGATCGCCTGGATGCAATGAGCGCTGCAGCCTCCCGGATATTCCAGTTCTACTTCGCTGTAATCATCGGTACCATATTCTGTCATATGTACTTCTGACTGAAATCCTTCCGGCGCAGCTTCTGTGATCATATGAAAAAATCCAAGATTGTAGATACCAATGTCTAATAACGCTCCGCCGCCTAATTCAGACTTAAACTTGCGTTCTCTTCTGGCGCCTTCCACTGTAAATCCAAACTGGGAAGTGATCCGCTTTACCTCTCCGATCACGCCATCTCTTAACATGGCCCGCAGTTTATCATATGCCGGCAAAAACCGGATCCAGAAAGCTTCCATAATAAACAGGCCTTTTTCCTCTGCCAGCTCATACAGTTCTTCTGCCTGATCCACGCAAAGGGTAAATGGCTTTTCGCAAAGTACATGTTTTCCTGCTTCCAGGCACATACGGCAATTTTCATAATGGAAACTGTTTGGCGTTGCAATATAAACCGCATCTACTTCGCTGTCTGTCATCATCTGTGCATAACTTCCGTAAACCTTCGGGATCCCGTATTTGGAAGCAAATGCTTTTCCATGCTCTAAATTGCGGGAAGCACAGGCGATCAAAGTCTCATCTTCCTGCTCCATATGGTTTACTGTATCTGCAAATTTCTCTGCAATGGTTCCTGTTGCCAAAATTCCCCATTTCATAAGCTATACCTACCAATTCTTTTTTAATTTTGTATTCCAGCTCACGGAATACGGATTCCACTGGCATGCCTTCAGGTTTTCGTAGATTTCTTCCCTGTCACCGGAAGTATCACCGGAACCTGCTTCATAACCTTCCAGATAGCTCTGTACAAAAGAGTCCCAGGATCCAAAGGTACTCTGGATCTCCTTTGCAATTTCCAGTGCCTTATCTAAAGCCTCTTTTTCTGTGTAATAATCTGCCAGATAATAAAATCCCAGATTAGACTCTGCCCTGCTGTAATCCCAGGCAGAACCGCTTTCCTTTGCTGACTCCAAGAGTTCATTTAAGGCCTCATCTGCAGAAGCCCTGTCAGTAACACCCCAGCTCTGTTTTAACATCTTGCGGGTCTGATCTCTGGTAGTCTTGTCGATCTCCGCGCCGTTTTCCTCTTTTCCGTCCACCTTAAGGCTTCCGCCAAAAGCACGGATATTTCCGCCATTGTGCTTTGTAAGAATGGCATAGGTAGCATTGATCCACTGAACGGTCTTATTGTTCATATAAGGATTTGCTGTTTTGTTCAGATACTGCTGTCTGCTGCTGATGGCAGAAAAATCAGACTCAGAACTTTCACTGCTTCCTGCTTTTCTGGTAGCGGAAGGAACCACTGCACCTCTTTCATTGAAAACGTAGATCTTTCCATCGATCTCACGTTCACAGTTCTTTAAAAGATGGCCATTTTCATCCAGATAGAACCACTGGTTTCCTGATTTGCGGAAAGCATTTTCCACTCTGGTCCCATCGTCTTCGTAATAAGCGTAAGTATCGCCTTCTTTCTGCCATCCGGCAAAAGCAGTCACAGGACTGACTGCTGCCAGCGTACAGACAAGAAGCATCATGCTGCTTATGTGTCTTAAAAATTTTTTATCCATAACGATCTTCCTCTCGTTGTATCTCCTCAAACATAGTATAACACAGGCCTTTCCATTTTCCAACTTACACATTTCTGACGAAATTCTTTCATTCTTTCCTTTTGCAACTTATCTTTGTGCATTTTTTATCACATTTTTGTGCATTTTTTATCATTCGTTATAGAATTAAATACATTGTTTTAGACACTGGTCACAAAAAGTAATCTGTGATAGAATGGGTCCAGAAAAATGTATGAACTAAGATTTATGATGAGTATGGAGGTTTTGTAAATGGCATTACATGTTATGGATGAAGCAAACCGTTGTCTGGGATGTAAGGTTCCCCAGTGTCAGAAAGGGTGTCCTATCAGCACTCCCATCCCGGAAGTGATCAAACTTTTAAAGGCAAATAAATTAGATGAAGCAGGTAAAATGCTTTTTGAAAATAATCCGCTGACTACTGTATGCAGTCTTGTATGCAACCATGAAAACCAGTGCGAAGGCCACTGCGTTCTCGGACGTAAGGGTGCTCCGGTCCATTTTTCTACCATTGAAAGCTATATTTCCACAACTTATGCCAATAAAATGACCCAGGGACCTGCTCCTTCCAATTGTATGCGGGCTGCTATCATCGGTTCCGGTCCTGCCGGCCTTACCATTGCTGTTATCCTTGCAAGATATGGCTATGATGTTACTATTTTTGAAGGAAAAGATAAAGTTGGCGGTGTCCTTCGTTACGGTATCCCGGAATTCCGTCTGCCAAAATCTGTCCTGGATGATTTTAAATACCGCCACTTAGACTTAAAAGGCATTAAATTCCGTCCGAATACACATATCGGCGGCGCCATCGGTATTGATGACCTGTTCCGTGACGGCTATAAGGCCATTTTCGTAGGAACCGGCGTGTGGAAGCCAAACGCCCTTCATATTAAAGGGGAAACTCTGGGAAATGTTCACTTCGGCATTAATTATCTAAACAATCCGGACAGCTACCAGTTAGGAAAACGTGTCATTGTCATCGGTGCCGGAAACGCAGCTATGGACGTTGCAAGAACTGCCATACGCAAGGGTGTTCAGGAGCTGACCTGCTTCTCTATCACAAAACAGGTGGCTGCAAGCAAGCATGAGTTCAGTTATGCTCAGTTAGAGGGCGTTCAGTTTGAGTACAATATGGCTCCTGTGGAGATCAAAGATGACGGTGTTATCTTTAAAGATGTGATTGAAAATGAAGACGGCACCTTTACTGACGTTCCGGACTCCACTCATTTCTTCCCGGCTGACAGCGTGATTATTTCTATCAGCCAGGGACCGCAGAACCGGATCGTCAACACAACACAGGGTCTGGCTGCAGATAAAAGAGGCCTGTTGGTAGCCGATGAGACCGGACATACCACCCGCCCGGGTATTTTTGCTTCCGGTGATGTTGTGAACGGCGCACGTACTGTGGTTGAGGCAGTTGCTCACAGTAAAATAGTTGCCGAGTCTATGCACCAGTATATGCAGAGTCTGAAAGATGGGGAATAAGACTGTAACACAATTTTCTTGAAAATCTTATAAACCAAGAGTATAATCGGGGATGTTGCAAAATAAAATGTTTCGCTGCATCCCCCTTTTATGTGTTTTCAAAGTTTGTTCTGTTATAAAAATGGCAAACAAACTTTGTGAATGTACATATTTTTTAACTTTCATCAATTTACAAAAAGAAAAGAGAGTAATCATTATGAATCAGAAAAAAGTCACCCTCCGCGGAGAACTTGCCCTGCTGATCGTTATCCTCATCAACAGCATGGGCGTTGTTTTAATGCTGCGCTCCGGCTCCGGCATTTCCGCTATTTCCAGCGTCCCCTACGCATTTTCCCTTGTATTTCCGACTTTGACCCTTGGCACCTGGACCTATATTTTCCAGGGACTTCTTGTTTTAAGCCTGATGATCTTAAAAAAACGCTTTGTTCCCAGCTACCTATTTAGTTTCGTAGCCGGTTTTGCCTTTGGAAAAATGGTAGATATTCATGAGATCTGGATCAACACACTGCCACTTACCATTCCCCTTCGGGTGTTCTACTTTGTGGCAAGCTATCTGATCCTCTGCTTCGGTATCGCCCTTTCCAACCGCTGCAAACTCCCGGTCATCCCAACCGACCTGTTCCCAAGAGATCTCTCCGAGATTATTAAAAAGCCTTATTCCAAAGTCAAGATCACCTTTGACGTAACCTGTCTTTTTGTTACCGCCTGCATGACCTTCCTCTGCCTTGGACATATCTCCGGCCTTGGAATTGGTACAGTAGCAGCAGCCTTTACCATGGGAAAGACCATTGGTGTAATCGGGGATGCGATTGATAAAAAAGTGGAATTTGTATCCGTATTAAGTAAGTAAATACAACCATAAACATACTAAAAGCCGCCAAAACAGGCGGCTTTTTGCTATTCTATCATAGAAAAAGACTCCAACCCATCAGGTCAGAGCCTTCATTTCCTTAAATTTCGTCCGTTCCATCTTCTCTTTTAACGCCATCCGGACATCCATCAGATCTTCTTTTACCAGCCGTTTTTCTTCTACCAGGCATTCTCCGGCTACATACACATCCCGTACATTGGAGGCGAAGGCGCTGTAGACCAGGGTGGAGTAGGGGTCGTATATGGGGAACATGTTGGGGGAGTCGGTTTCTATGATTACCAGATCAGCCTCTTTTCCAGGTTCCAGGGAACCGGTCACATCTCCCAATCCCAAAGCTTTGGCTCCCTCAATTGTCGCCATTTTCACGATCTCTTTTGCAGGAAAAGCACTTCGGTCTTTTAAGGTGTTTTTGTGGAAATTTTCACACATACGCATCTGGGTAAACAGATCCAGAGTGTTTCCGCTGGCTGGTCCGTCTGTGCCCAGACCTACATTTACCCCCAGGCTGCGAAGCAGAGCCACCGGCGCTACTCCTTTGGCTGCCTTGGTGTTGGAACCGATACAGTGGGCAACATTGGTTTTCGTTTCTGCTAACAGCCTGCAGTCGGCTTCTGTCAGGCGGATACTGTGGGCAGTCAGCGTATGCGCTCCCAAAAGTTCAAAAGAATTCAGATACTCCACCGGTGTCATCTGGTATTTTTCTGCCAGATACGTCATTTCGTAATCCATTTCCGCAGTATGGAGTGTAAATACCGTATTTCCCTTAAGATCTTCTTCCAGAGCCATTTTCATATGTTCCCCGCTGCAGGTAGTGGTTCCATGAGGAGTCAGCGCCCCTTTCACTCTTGGGTGGTTTCTGTAAGCCCGGATCAGGTCCCGGCCCCGTTCCAGCGCTTCCTCTGCACAGGAGGCGTCACAGGTAGCATCTTCCATTACGGTCTCCCCCGCAATTCCACGTATTCCCATCTGATCCATGATATGTGCTACTTTTTCTTCAAAATAATACATATCAAGAACTGTGGTCACACCGGAAAGAAGCAGTTCACAGATACCGTATCTGGCAGATGCTGCTGCCAGTTCGGCATCCATTGCCTGCGACTCCATAGGAAGCAGAAATACCCGCAGGCGGTCCTTGCAGTCATCTCCCAGTCCCCTGAACGGGATCATCCCTAAGTGGCTGTGGGTATTGACCATTCCCGGCATAATGATGCCTCTGCGTGCATCCTTTTCCTGCCAGTTTTCTCCCACCCGGGCCAGAGCCGCTTTTTTTAATTCCAGTTCACTCTCCGGCCCTGTTTCCACGATTTTTGTTCCATCTATTATCACATAACCATGATCCCACACTTGCATCTGCTGGTCCATGGTCACTACAATTCCATTTTGAATGATCGTTTTCACTTTCAGATCCTCATTCCGTTTTTATCAAAATAAGTTTGGATCAGAGGCACTTTCTCCTGGCTCTTCACCTCTAACAGCCCGAAATCCGTCAGCTTCAGTCTTGGGGATACAGGAAGACATAAAGTAGACATGGACATGATCACATTGTTGTTGTCATAGCCCAGATCTTCCATGGCCTTTCGCACCTGTCCCAGCTGTTTGCCTAACACAGAAACAGGCTGATCCGATAAAATACCGCCTACAGGAAGAGGGGCCTGGGCCGCCAGCTTTCCGCCGGCATACACTACATAGCCCCCCTGAAGCTCTCTCACCCGTTTCTGGGCAAGTTCCATATCTTCCTCATTATTTCCCATTACAAGAAGATTGTGGCTGTCATGGGACCAGGTAGTAGCTGCTGCTCCCGGCTCCTTAAAAGTACCTTCCACCAGTGCTTTGGCAACATTTCCATTTTTCCCATATCTCTCATAAACCACTGCCAGGGAAAGTCCTGCTTCCTTCCAGCAGATATTTCCATTTTTAATGGATAATCTCTTTTTAACCGGTGTGGTAGCCGTACCAAAATCTGATATTTTTATCACATTTACTTCTGCAAATGCAGCTGACGAATCTTCCGCTTTGATCTGAAAATCCTCTTTTTCAGCCTCCCGGCACTGGACCGAATGATAAAAATGCTCTGGAAAATCTCCCACAGAAAGGGACCTTTGTTCCTGAATTTCCGCCTGCATATCTGCCTGCCCTTTCTCCAACGCACCCTTTTCATACACACAGCATCCCTTTTTAAATACCATAACCGGCTGCATGTCCTTAAGAGACTCCAAAAGAGCAAAATCAGCGATCTTTCCCGGTGCGATCATACCACGGTCATCTAAATGCATCCGCCTTGCAGGTGTCCAGGTAGCACAGTAAATTGCCTTTTCTACAGGCATCCCAGCCTCAATGGCTGCCTTTACGATCCCGTTTAACTGGCTCTTTACCAGTTTATCTGCCATGGTATCGTCTGTCACCAGAGCTACATTTTCATACAGCTGATTTTCACAGACCACCTTTACCACCTCAGGCCGCAAAGACTTAAGCTGCAGCTCCAGAAACATGCCAAGATCCGTTTTTTCCAATACCGACTGCGGGGTCTGCTGGGTATGGTCCGCATCTACGCCCTCATAGATAAAGCGGTTCAGATCCTCTCCCGAAAGTCCCGGGCAATGACCCTCAATGCGCATCAACGGTGCCTCTTCTTTGCAAAGCCGGATCATTTCCCTGGTCTTACTGTACCCGTCAGCACTGAGATCCTTAAAATTCATAATCTCTCCCAAACAGAGAACCCCCGGATCCGAAGCCATTTTCTTCGCATCCTCAGGATAAAGAGCAGCTCCCGGTGTCTCCAGTTCTTCATTGGTAGCCGGTACACTGGAAGGGATCGCCCAGAAAATATCCTGCTCCGTTTTCTGGCTCATAAAGCTTTTTATGCCTTCCATGCCAAACACATTGGCGATCTCATGGGCATCTGCTACAACGGTAGTCACTCCATAGGGAAGTGTGGTCCTGGAAAATTCCACAGGAGTCGTCATAGAACTTTCAATGTGCATGTGGATGTCTATAAGCCCCGGGATCATATATTTTCCCTGAGCGTCAATGGTCTTTACCCCAGGATAAACAATTGCAGGGGAAACGCAATAAAACTTTTCCCCTGCAACTGCCACATCCCGCTTTTCAAAACACTGTCTGTAGGTCATAAAGACATTTGCGTTTTTAATAATAAGATCAGCGGTCATATATTTTCTCCTACTGATTGATGGTTCTGTTCCACTGGTCGATCCAGTTGTTTAAGATCGGGTTTACGAAAGAATAATCTACGATCTTTGCGTTGTCAGCAGTCTCGCCGTAGGTCATATCCTTTGCTTCTTCCTCAGTAAAGGTAACTTTCTTGTTGGTAGGAGCCTCATTTAATGCCTTACCAGTCTTTGTCTGCAGTTCAGGGCTGATGCGATAGTTTAAGTACTCATAAGCCAGATCTTTGTTCTTGCAGTTCTTGGTAATGTTAATGG
>ERZ791931.2138-NODE-2138-length-12145-cov-2.731927_pt1 | contig 12145 bp, 8 predicted proteins | sample MGYA00510127_ERZ791931 | MGnify/ENA primary metagenome ERZ791931 (study PRJEB30046, sample SAMN00792067) | human gut metagenome | study: EMG produced TPA metagenomics assembly of the A metagenome-wide association study of gut microbiota in type 2... | reverse complement strand
CTTCAAGGGGCACATTCCGCTGAAAGAGGAGTTTCTCGCGGCGCACGGGTTGAATTACGAGGAGATCATCCGCCGCGTCTACCGCGAGCCTTACGCCAACCGCTTTCTGGCCTCGTTCGCACCTTTCATACGCGCGCATATCGACAGCCCGGAGATCCGGGAGCTGGTACTCCGGTCGTTCCGCGACTTTGCGTCCCGCAACCTGAGCCGCTATCCGGCGGAACTCCCCGTATCGCTGCTGGGCGGCGTGGCGGCCCACTTCGAGGCGTTGCTGCGCGAGGCGCTGGAAGCGGAGGGCCGCCGCGTGGAAACCATCGTAGAATCGCCCGCCGAAGGGCTTTTGAAATACCACTATGGAAGATAGAATCACCGAACAGGATTCGGCCTACGACGACCTGCAACGGATGTCGGTGCACGACATCCTGACGGGCATCAACCGCGAGGACGCCCGTGTGCACGAAGCCGTGCGGCGGACCATCCCCGTCATGGAGCTACTCGTCGAACGCATCGTCGAGCGCATGCAGCGCGGAGGCCGGATGTTTTACATCGGCGCCGGGACGAGCGGCCGGCTGGGGGTCACCGACGCCTCGGAGCTGCCCCCGACCTACGGCGTGCCGTTCGACCGGGTGATCGGGCTGATCGCCGGAGGCGACGGCGCTTTGCGGCGGGCCGTGGAGCACGCCGAAGACGACACCGAAGGGGCCTGGCGCGACATGGCGCCCTACCACCCCACAGCCGGCGATGTGCTGATCGGCATCGCGGCATCGGGAACGACGCCCTACGTGATCGGCGGACTGCGCGCGGCGCGGCGCCACGGACTGCTGACCGGCTCGATCACCTGCAACCCCGCGTCGCCCGTAGCGGCCGAAGCGGAGTATGCGCTCGAAGCGGTCGTAGGACCGGAGTTCGTGACCGGATCGACGCGCATGAAGGCCGGAACGGCCCAGAAATTGATGCTCAACATGTTATCTACGGCGGTAATGATCCGGCTGGGACGCGTCGAAGGCAACCGCATGGTCAACATGCAGCTGACCAACGACAAGCTCGTGGCCCGCGGAACGCGGATGGTCGCCGAGGCGTCGGGGCTTGACGAAACCGAGGCCCGCGAACTGCTGCTGCGCTGGGGCTCGGTGAAGCGGGCACTGGAGGAGATCGGAAAATAGACAAAACGAATACACACTTCGACGTACAAATCGCTTTCGACCGCCGTCATTGCCGCCTGCGGAGCCATCTACAAGCATGGCCCCGCCCCGGCCTCCCTCCGGAAGGGAGACGACGCATGCTCCCGGCAGTTGAAACGATAAAGCATATGACCGCATAAACAGAACAATGGCTAAACTTTTTTCCGACCGCGAAATACGCGCCATTGCGGTATTCCTGCCGTTGGCCGGGCTGCTGATCATAGCCCTGATGCTCGTACGCCCGGCAGCCGACCCCGAAGCGGCCCGCCGCGCCGAGGCCGAGATGGAGGAGGCGTTGCCCGCGGACAGCGTCGTGATGTCGCATTTCGACCCCAACACGGCCTCGCTCGACGACCTGCGGCGACTCGGGCTTACGAAGCACGAAGCGGTGAGCCTGCTGAAATACCGCGCCGCGGGCAAAGTGTTCCGCATACCCGAGGACCTGACGCTCTGCTACGGCATCAGCGACTCGCTCTACCGGCGGCTCGAACCCTGGGTGCGCATCGGCCGCAAATACGCCATCGCACCCGAAAAATACCGCACGGGACGCATTCTCCCCGAACCGCTCGCACCCGGGCCGTTCCGCATCGACACCGTGAGCGCCCGCTACCTGCGCGCCATCGGGGCCTTGTCGAAGCGTCAGGCCGAGGCGTTCATCCGCTGGCGGGATTTGAGCGGCATCTACGACATGGAGGACCTGCGCGAATGCTACGTCGTGAGCGACTCGGTGGCCGCGGCGCTGGAACCCTACGTCATCTTCCCGGAACGGAAGGCGCGGCCGATCGAACAGCCCGTGGAGCTGAACACGGCCGATTCGGCGACGCTGCGCTCGGTTGTGGGCATCGGTCCCAGGACCGTCGTGGCGATCATGCACTACCGCGAACGGCTCGGCGGATTCGTCCGCGCGGAGCAACTCGCAGAGGTTCCGGGAGTGCGGGAACGCAATTATGAAAAAATTTTGAAACAAATTTACTGCGATAGTTGCAAAATTCGGAAAATTGATATTAACTTTGCAAGCCCGAAAGTGCTGGGGAAACACCCCTACATAGCACCGCAGGCATTACGAAAATTGCTGAAAGCAAGACAGTTGAAAGGAGGTTGGAGTACCGCTGGAGAATTGGTGGAACAGAACATATTGACCCGCGAGGAGGCAGCACGGCTGGCTCCTTATCTGCAATTCGGGTCGGACAGCGGACCTGCCGACGAATAAAACGACCGTTTTTGGGGAAGATGCATCGAGGATGCGCACCCCGCAGTTTTCAGAACGAACAAACAGATTCAAAACAACAAAAAACAAAGAATATTATGATTATCATGCCGGTAAAAGAGGGCGAAAACATCGAGCGCGCCCTGAAAAAGTTCAAACGTAAATACGAGCGCACGGGCGTCTTGAAGGAGCTTCGCCGCCGCCAGTACTTCACCAAGCCTTCGATCGCGAAGCGCGAGGCGATGCAGCACGCCATTTACGTGGAACACATGTACCGCGACGACGAATAATTTCCGCAAGATATGAAACCAGAACCGGGAACACTCCGAAAGGAATGTTCCCGGTTTTTCTATGCCGTAATCAGCCCGATCAGCGCAGGAACAACAGTTCGCGATACTTCGGCAGCGGCCAGATCTGATCGTCGACGATCTCTTCCAGCTTGTCGATATGGCGGCGGATCTCGTCGAAGCAGACAGCCACGGTATCGTGGTAGGCAATGGCCTTTTCACGCGGGTCCTCGATCCGGTTGGCAACCTTGCGGGCGTCGATCATCTCGCCGGTGAGTTTCTGGATCGAGGCCGTATGGTCCTGAATCTTCTTGATAAGCAGAATGTCCGACGAGGCGTTCAGCCCTCCGATCTGATGCATCTTATAGACCTTGTCGAGCAACTGCGCCTCGTATTTCGAAGCGATCGGCACGATGTGGTTCATCGCCAGGTCGCCCAGCACGCGGCCTTCGATCTGGATTTTCTTGGTATAGGTCTCCCACTTCACCTCGGTGCGGGCTTCGAGTTCGACCTTGGTGAAAACCCCCATATCGCCGAACATCTTCAGGCTCTCCCTGTCCAGGTAGCGGTCGAAGATCAGCGGCGTCGACGTCTCGCAGTCCAGACCGCGCCGCTTCGCCTCGGCCTTCCACTCGTCCGAATAGCCGTTGCCGTCGAACCGGATGGCCTTGCAGGCCTTGATCATCTGCTTGAGCACCTCGTAAATGGCCCTCTCCTTCTTGGCCCCGGCCTCGATCTTGGCGTCCACGGCCTTCTTGAACTCGGTCAGTTCGTATGCCATCGCCGAGTTGAGCACGATCATCGCCTCGGCGCAGTTGTCCGACGAACCCACGGCGCGGAACTCGAAGCGGTTGCCGGTGAAGGCGAACGGCGAGGTGCGGTTGCGGTCGGTGTTGTCCAGCAGCAGCGTCGGGATGTGCGAAATGCCGCTCATCTTGAAGACGTTCTTGGCGTCGAAACGGATGGCATCGTCGCCCTTCGATGCGGCCAGCTTGTCCAGCACGGCCGACACCTGCGTTCCGAGGAAGGTCGAAATGATGGCGGGAGGCGCCTCGTTGGCGCCCAGCCGGTGAGCGTTCGTCGCGCTCATAATCGACGCCTTCAGCAGGCCGTTGTGCTTGTAAACCGCCGAAATGGCGTTCACCAGGAAAGTGATGAACTGGAGGTTCTCCGAAGCGGTCTTGCCCGGACCGAGCAGGTTCACGCCCGTATCGGTTCCCAGCGACCAGTTGTTGTGCTTGCCCGATCCGTTGATCCCCTTGAAGGGTTTTTCGTGCAGCAGCACGCGGAACTGGTGACGGCGGGCGATCTTGTCCATAATGGTCATCAGCAACTGGTTGTGGTCGTTGGCCAGGTTGGCCTCCTCGTAAACCGGAGCCAGCTCGAACTGACTGGGAGCCACCTCGTTGTGGCGCGTCTTGACCGGAATTCCCAACTTCAGGCACTCGTATTCGAGGTCCTTCATAAAGGCCATCACACGCGTCGGAATCGCCCCGAAATAGTGGTCTTCCAACTGCTGGTTCTTGGCCGACTCGTGTCCCATGAGCGTACGCCCCGTGAGCATCAGGTCGGGACGCACGGCCCAGAGGCTCTCGTCCACGAGGAAATATTCCTGCTCCCAGCCCAGGTAGGAAAAGACCTTCTCGACATTCTTGTCGAAATAGCGGCACACCTCCGTGGCGGCCTTGTCGATGGCCGTCAGCGAGCGCAGCAGGGGCACTTTGTAGTCGAGCGCCTCGCCCGTATAGGCGATGAAGACGGTAGGGATACAGAGCGTCGTGTCGACGATGAAGGCGGGCGACGTGGGGTCCCAGGCCGAGTAGCCGCGGGCCTCGAACGTATTGCGGATGCCGCCGTTGGGGAACGACGAGGCGTCGGGCTCCTGCTGCACGAGCAGCTTGCCGGAGAACTCCTCCAGCACGCCGCCCTGACCGTCCGGCTCGGCAAAGGCGTCGTGTTTCTCGGCCGTACCGCCCGTCAGGGGTTGAAACCAGTGGGTATAGTGGTCCGCACCGTGCTCCAGCGCCCACTGGCGCATACCCGCCGCGATGCTGTCGGCAACTTCGCGCGTAAGCGGCGTGCGTTTTTCCATCGTGTCGAGCAGGGCCGCATAGGTGCGCTTGTCGAGATACTTCCGCATAGCCGCACGTCCAAATACCTTCTTTCCGAAGTAGTCCGACGAGCGTCCCTCGGGAACTTTCACCTCGACGGCCGTGTGATTTATGGCCGCATCGACCATCTTGAATCTGAGTAATGATGACATATACCTGACTGATTAAGGGTTTAGTGTTCGTAGAAAAAACCGCGCGGGGAAGGACCCGATAATTGCAAACTAAAACCTAACCTGAAATTCAACCGGACAACTGCCTCCCGGCAGGACCTGCCGACCTAACTAACCCGGGGCCGCTCCCCCGCTGCGGTACATCTTTCGTTCCGGCTACAAATGTACGAATTATTCCGTTACGTTGTTTTTACAAAATCACCGTTTTTTCAAAAAACAGCTGTTTTTTTCATCATTTTCCCGAAAAAACAACCATTTTTCGCCACACACACCCGAAATTTTCAGTCATTTCCCGAAAAACAGCCTCATTTTTCACGAAAAATCCCCAAAATGCATTTTCCCGTTTTCCCAAAAATAAGCAGAAATAAAGACCATTTTTCAACCATTCAACCACACCGGAGACAGCATCCGCGCCGGGCCGTCCGGAAATGCGGCGGGCGGCGAAATCCGGAAAAATTCCGCCGCACTGTTATTTTCGTAACAATTTCTTGTTACAATTCGGTAATTAATTTGTAACTTTACGTGCAATTTTGAAACAGAACGAAACTACACACATACTAATCTCTAAATAGTCATGGCAAATACCAAACGTGAAAAGCTGTTCACCGAGTTCCCGCCGGTCCCGACCGAAAAGTGGGAAGAGGTGATTACAGCCGACCTGAAAGGAGCCGATTACGAGCGCAAGCTGGTGTGGCGTACGGGAGAAGGATTCAACGTCCGCCCCTACTACCGCGCCGAAAACCTCGAAGGCATCCGTTTTCTGGGCTCGCAGGCAGGCGAGTTCCCGTACGTCAGAGGTACGCGCAGCCACAATCGCTGGCGCGTGCATCAGACCGTCGAGGTAAAATGTCCCAGGGAGGCCAACGCCGAGGCGCTGAAACTCCTCAACTCGGGCGTCGATTCATTGGGCTTCTCAATCGCGAAGGAGGGCTTCACGGCCGAAGAACTCGATCAGCTGCTCGCCGGAATCTCGATCCCGGCCATCGAAATGGTCTTCTGCGGCGCGCAGACGGGCAGCATCGCCGAACTGGTGATCGCCAAGCTCGAAAAGGAAGGCACTGCCTCCGAGGCGCACGTGGCCTTCTCGATCGACCCGCTGGTCAAGGGACTGTCGCAGAAAGGCGACTTCTGCTCGCCCAACGGCGAAAAGTGCTTCGCGAAGATCGCCTCGCTGATCGAAAAGACCCGCGAGTACAAGCACATCCGTATCGTGACCGTCTCGGCCGGCATCTTCTCGAACGCCGGATCGACCATCGTCGAGGAGCTGGCGTTCGCCCTCTCGGCCGGTAACGATTACATCGCGCGCCTGACCGACGCCGGCGTGGACGCCGAGCTGGCGGCCCGCAAGCTGCGCTTCTCGTTCTCGGTCACCTCGAACTACTTCCTCGAAATCGCCAAGTTCCGCGCGGCGCGCATGCTGTGGGCCAACATCGTCAAGGGTTACAACCCCTCGAAGAACTGCGCCTGCAAAATGCACATCCACGCCCGCACGGCAGACTGGAACCAGACCGTTTACGATCCCTATGTCAATATGCTCCGCGGCACGACGGAGGCCATGTCGGCCACCATCGCCGGCGTACATTCGCTGGAGGTGACGCCGTTCGACGCCGCGTTCGAAAGCCCCACGGAGTTCTCGAAGCGCATCGCCCGCAACGTCGAACTGCTCCTGAAGCACGAATCGCACTTCGACCAGGTGGTAGACCCCGCAGGCGGCTCGTACTACGTGGAGAACCTCACGCAGTCGATCGCCGCCGAGGCCTGGAAGCTCTTCCTCGAAATCGAGGAGAAGGGCGGCTACGCCGAGGCCTACAAGGCCGGCTTCATCAAGGAGCGCGTGGAGGCTTCGGCCGCCGCCAAGGACAAGGCCATCGCAACGCGCCGCCAGACGCTGCTCGGCGCCAACCAGTTCCCCAACTTCACGGAGGTGGCCCCGAAGGAGATCACCGCCGAAGCCGTCACCCGTCCCGCTGCCGAAGGCAACGTCCTCACGCCCTACCGCGGCGCCATGGCCTTCGAGGCGATGCGCCTCGAAGGCCATGACCGCTCGGGCAAACAGCCCAAGGCGTTCATGCTCACCTGCGGCAACCTGGCGATGGCCCGCGCCCGCGCCCAGTTCTCGTGCAACTTCTTCGCCTGCGCCGGAATCCGCGTGCAGGACAACACCTTCTTCAAGTCGATCGAGGAGGGCGTGAAGGCCGCACTCGAATCGAAAGCCGAGATCGTGGTGGTCTGCGCTTCGGACGACGATTACGCAGAGGCCGCACCGAAGGTGAAGGAGCTGCTCGCCGGCAAAGCCATTCTCGTAGTCGCAGGCGCTCCCGCATGCGCACCCGAACTGGAGGCCCAAGGCATCACGAACTTCATCTCGGTGAAGTCGAACGTCCTGGAGACTCTGAAGTTTTATCTTAAAGAAATGGGCATCTGATCATGAGAGCTAAATTTTCAGAACTGACATACGAAGCAGGCGGGCAGAAGAGCTGCTGCGCCTCGAAAGGCTGCGGACAGGTGGAGCCGTGGCTGACGGCCGAGCGCATCCCCGTCAAGGGCGCCTATACGGCCGAAGACCTCGAAGGCATGGAGCACCTGAACTACGCGGCAGGCATCGCCCCGTTCCTGCGCGGCCCCTACTCGACGATGTACGTGATGCGTCCGTGGACCATCCGTCAGTACGCCGGATTCTCGACCGCCGAGGAGTCCAACGCATTCTACCGCCGCAACCTCGCCGCCGGACAGAAAGGTCTGTCGGTGGCCTTCGACCTGGCAACGCACCGCGGTTACGACGCCGATCACCCGCGCGTGGTGGGCGACGTGGGCAAGGCCGGCGTGTCGATCTGCTCGGTGGAGGACATGAAGGTGCTCTTCAACGGCATTCCGCTCGACCGGATGTCGGTGTCGATGACCATGAACGGCGCCGTGCTGCCGATCCTCGCCTTCTACATCGTGACGGGCCTGGAGCAGGGCTGCACGCTCGACCAGCTGGCCGGTACGATCCAGAACGACATCCTCAAGGAGTTCATGGTGCGCAACACCTATATATATCCGCCCGAGTTCTCGATGCGGATCATCGCCGACATCTTCGAGTACACCTCGAAGAACATGCCCAAGTTCAACTCAATCTCGATTTCGGGTTACCACATGCAGGAGGCGGGCGCCACGAACGACATCGAGCTGGCCTACACGCTGGCCGACGGTCTGGAGTACCTGCGCGCCGGCGTCAACGCAGGCATGTCGATCGACGCCTTCGCACCGCGTCTGTCGTTCTTCTGGGCCATCGGCATGAACCACTTCATGGAGATCGCCAAGATGCGCGCCGCGCGTATGCTGTGGGCCAAGATCGTTAAACAGTTCAACCCCAAGAACCCCAAGTCGCTGGCGCTGCGCACCCACTCGCAGACCTCGGGCTGGTCGCTCACCGAGCAGGACCCGTTCAACAACGTGGCCCGCACGGCCATCGAGGCCATGGGCGCCGCGCTGGGACACACCCAGTCGCTGCACACCAACGCCTTGGACGAGGCGATCGCCCTGCCGACCGACTTCTCGGCGCGTATTGCGCGTAACACGCAGATCTACATTCAGGAGGAGACCAACATCTGCCGCGAGGTCGACCCGTGGGCAGGTTCCTACTACATCGAGACGCTGACCAACGAGATCGCCCATAAAGCCTGGGAGCGCATCGAGGAGGTCGAGAAGCTGGGCGGTATGGCCAAGGCCATCGAGACCGGCATTCCGAAGATGCGCATCGAGGAGGCTTCGGCCCGCAAGCAGGCCCGCATCGACTCCGGCGAGGAGAAGATCATCGGCATCAACGAATACCGTCTGGAGAAGGAGGCCCCGATCGACATTCTTGCCGTGGACAACACGGCCGTGCGCGAGAGCCAGATCAAGCGACTCAAGGAGCTGCGCGCCAACCGCGACGAAGCTGCCGTGAAGAAGGCGCTGGCCGCCATCACCGAGTGCGTGAAGACCAAGCAGGGCAACCTGCTCGAACTGGCCGTCGAGGCCGCCAAGGTCCGCGCCTCGCTGGGCGAAATCTCCGATGCCTGCGAAGTGGTCGTAGGCCGCTACAAAGCTGTTATCCGTTCCATTTCAGGTGTTTACTCTTCAGAAGTGAAAAACGACAAATCCTTCGAGCGCGCCAAGGAGCTGTGCGCCGAATTCGCCAAGAAAGAGGGCCGTCAGCCGCGCGTGATGATCGCCAAGCTCGGCCAGGACGGACACGACCGCGGCGCCAAGGTGGTCGCTACGGGTTATGCCGACATCGGCTTCGACGTCGACATGGGTCCGCTGTTCCAGACTCCGGAGGAGGCCGCCAAGCAGGCCGTCGAAAACGACGTGCACGTAGTCGGCGTATCGTCGCTGGCCGCCGGCCATCTGACGCTCGTGCCGCAGATCATCGCCGAGCTGAAGAAGCTGGGCCGCGAGGACATCATCGTCATCGTCGGCGGCGTGATCCCCGCGCAGGACTACGATGAACTCTACCGCGACGGCGCCGCCGCCATCTTCGGCCCCGGTACGCCGATCGCCACGGCAGCCATCAAGATCCTCGAAATCCTGCTCGCCGAGTAAATTCCCGGCTCCGACAAGAGAAACGCCGCGGTCGCAAGACCGGGGCGTTTTTTGTTCCGGAGCACTTCGGGAGGGACTTTTTTCACCCGCCAAAGACCGGAACGGGAGTTTTTGCATTATCTTTACGACTGAAATACACAAATTCATTCATTCCAACGTTCCATTCGCATGAAGAAAACCCTCATTCTGTTGCTTGCCTGCTGTGCCTGCATCCGGTCGCAGGCGCAGACTCCGGAGGCAGCCGCCGCACCGGAACCCTCCGTAACCCGGACCGACAGCACCCTGACATTCCCCGAACCTGAATTCATCGGCCAGGCATTGGCTATCCGGCCCGACAACAGAACCGAGCAGCTCGTTCAGGAGAGCCTGGCTCCCCGCCACCGTTCGTCCACCGGGCAGAAACTGTTCGGCATCGGAAAGAACCACATCGACGAAATGACGCTGAAAGGCGCGCAGTCCCCCGTCCGGCTCCGGAAGAGCGACGGCATCGCCTTTATCATCCGCGTTCCGGACAACCTGATCGACCCGATGTCGGTGATCAGCGTCTTCCGGTTCAAGGTCAAGAAGAAGATGCGGATCGCCGAATACGCGTCGGTCGGAACCTTCGGCGACCAGCAGCGCAACACGCTGGAACGGCAGCCCTTCACCTCGCGCCGGTTCGGAAGCAGCTCCTACCTCATCATCCTGAAAGGCGTCGAGACCGGAGAATACGGCATCACGGTCGATGCGCTGGGCAGTCTCAACGTTTCGACATTCGGGGTGGACGAATAAACCCGCGTTCCATGACAAACAATCCCCGCAACCTCGGTTGCGGGGATTGTTCTTTCGGCAGCCGGCAATGGGATCACAGGCAGGCCTCCAGAATCCGGCGGGCCATGGCGCCGTCGACGTTCTGCGCCTCGCCGAACCGATCGCCCGCAGCCGTGAAGCGGCGTTCGATCTCGGCGATGGTCTCTTCGCCGATACCCTCCTCCGAAAGGCGTGTCGAGAGGCCCAGCGAACGGAAGAACGCCTCGTTGGCCGCAATCGTGCGGTCGATGCGCTCCTCCTCCGAACCGCCGGCAATGCCCCAGATACGCTCGCCGTATTGCAGCAGTTTGCCGCGTTTCTGCCCGCGCAGCACGCGCAGCGTACCGTTGATGACAATGGCCAGCGTCGCACCGTGCGTCAAGCCGTGCAGCGCCGTCAGCTCGTGGCCGATCATGTGCGTCGCCCAGTCCTGCGTCACGCCCATACGGATCATGTCGTTCAGGGCCAGCGTCGCCGAAAGCATGTATTCCGACATCGTGTCGTAATCGCGCTCGTCCGCCAGCGCTTTGGGAGCGATTTCGACCACCGTATGCAGGATGCCTTCGGCCCAGCGGTCCATCAGCCGCGACTGATGGGGCGTAGTCATATACTGCTCCAGCACATGCACGAAAGTATCCGCAAGTCCGCAGGCTACCTGACGCTTCGGCAGCGAATAGAGCGTCTCGGGATCGAGGATCGAGAAGACCGGATAATCGCCGTAGAAAGCATATTTTTCCTTGGTCTCGTAGCGCGAAATGACCGCCCCGGAGTTCATCTCGGAACCCGTGGCCGACATGGTGAGGACCGTAGCCAGCGGCACGGTCTTGCCGGCCTGCCCCTTGAGCACGATGTCCCATGCATCGCCGTCGTAGAGAAGGCCCGCAGCGATGAGTTTCGTACCGTCGATGACCGACCCGCCGCCGACAGCCAGCAGGAAGTCCACCTTCCGCTCTTTGCCCAGCGCAATGGCTTCGCGCAGGGTCTCGACCGACGGATTCGCCTCGATGCCCCAGAACTCGACCAGGTCGCGGCCTTCGAGTGCGGCGACGACCTGATCGTAGACGCCGTTACGCTTGACGCTTCCGCCGCCGAAGGTCAGCATGATGCGTTTTCCGGCGGGAATGAGCTTCGGCAGACGGGCGATCTGGCCCTTGCCGAAAACCAGTTTGGTCGGATTGTGATAGATGAAGTTGTTCATGGCGAATATTTATTTATCCTATTACGAAGAGAATGAATGACCGGACGGCTCCGAAACCGGATTGCACCTGGTTTGACAGGGCCTCCGGCTGTTAAAAGAGCCGTTACGCCTCTAAAGATACGAAAAAAGCCGGACTGCGCAGAGAATTCTCCGCTAATTTTCAATCTTTGCGGTGAGAGCTGCCGGTTTGTGCTTAAACGAAGCAGAGCGCGGATGGGTGTACCGAAGTACGTCCCATTCGCGCCCTGCAGGAGCAAGTGCAAAGATGCACCGTAAAATCAATCGTTTAGAAGTACTTGCCGCGCAGGTCCTGAATCTTGGCCATCTGCTGGATAGCCGGGATGGCGAACTGCTGGGCCATGCCCTCGGCCATGGCCTGGGCGCGAACTTTCTCGCCTTCGGCGGTCTGCTTGTCGTCGGTCTTGACATCCCCGACCTCGAAGACATAGACGCCCGAAAGTCCCTTCACGGGAGCCGACAGGGCACCCTTCTCGGCCGATGCGATGGCGCCCACCAGACGAGGCTCCATGCCCACGCCGTTCACGTAGAACGAACCGAAAGTCACATCGGAGAAGTCCTCCACCTCCGAGCCGAGACTTGCAGCCTGTTCGGCGAGGGTCGAACCCGAAAGGCTCT
>ERZ791931.2131-NODE-2131-length-12219-cov-2.525321_pt1 | contig 12219 bp, 11 predicted proteins | sample MGYA00510127_ERZ791931 | MGnify/ENA primary metagenome ERZ791931 (study PRJEB30046, sample SAMN00792067) | human gut metagenome | study: EMG produced TPA metagenomics assembly of the A metagenome-wide association study of gut microbiota in type 2... | reverse complement strand
CATAAACCCTCCTTAGGCTCTTCCATAGATATACATATTCTATATTATACTGCCATTATTAATATTTTTCAACTGTATAATGAATAGTCGGATATGGATTTCACAATTGTATTACCGATAAACTGAATCCATCAAATTCCTTTTCTACAATAGTGAAATTCTGGGGAAGTCCGCACATATATGCTTTCATTTTCCCTTTCTCTAATCTATAAACTATTTTGTCCAAAATGTCAAGCACACCTTGACCTGTAGCCTTGCCATAAGCCTCTTTTAATGTCCATATTCTGAAGAATCTTTGATCACTATCGCACTCTTTAATCCATTCTGCTTCAGATATGTCAAAGAAGCGTTTTGCCAGATTCTGTCTACCTTTGCGGGCTTTTTCAATATCAATTCCTACCGGTCTGTCGCCTATCACGCACGCTACATAATTAGACGAATGTGAAATATTGAAAAAAATTTCACGATTTGACAAAAAATAAGGTTTTCCTTGCGAATTATATACTATTTCATAATCAAAGTACGGATTATTCGCTTTAATCAAAGAAATAATATCCACCTTCTCATATAGATTTTCATCTGTTTTATAATCTCTTTCTCCTGTTTTTATAGACCATTTTCCTACCGCATAATTAAGAAGTAGGCCTGCCGTCACGGTTTGCAGCTTATTTTCACGCATTTTCATCTTATCAGCCTTAGTTTTCCTGTATTCCGGAATAAGCGAATAGGCCTTTTCATATAACTTTTCATCAGTTAATGAATCTGTCGTTGTCACAAATATCATCATAATCATTCACCATCTATACACTTATTGTCTGTGCATCTGCCATATAACGCTTTGAGAACACAAATACTATATCACCTGATTTAATCAAGGTATCACCATTTCTTAAAACTTGTACGGCTTGCAACATCGCCCGCATAGCCAATCTGGATAATGTCAAATATACGTTTTTTCTTATTATTCACCGTATCCCATCCTCCTACTTAAGCATATACCACGGAAGCAGCAATGCTCTTATATATTTTGCAAATGGCACATATGCCGTTATGTTAATGAATACCGGACATAATATAAGACACGCTATAAGAAGCACCGGTATTATTGAAATCATTGCATTGGCTCTCCTTACAGGTATTGCCACAAGCCATGCAAATAAAGTAACTGCTATTACATACACAGCCATATGAAGTATATCTGCTGCCCCCTTAAGTTGTCCTGCCACCACAAGTGTTAACATTGCTGATACTGCAAAAAGTACACATGATATGAATGCATACAACGGCTTTCCTGCCACACGGTACATACGAGGCAGTGTTATAAATGTTCCGGAATTCTTATCAAGATAATATTCCACGATTCCAAAAAGTCCGCCTATATATACAAGAATTATAAGTAATGCCCTTAACGGAAACTCTCCTGTCTTATCTTCAAGCTGTATCCCATTATCCTGTACACCATCTAGCACCTTAAAATCAATTCTGAATGTGTCATCTCCGGATATGTATTCCTCGTACCCTTTTCTTATCTCTTCCTCTGCCTTTTCTGAATGCTTTTTAAATATGTCTACAGAATCAACATAATTAACTGCAACCTCGGGCGAGTATGCCTTAAACATAGCAGAAAAGAATATCTCATCAGTCATTGAGCTGACAAAATCTGACCTGCATATGATAAGCTCTATAATGTCTCTGTAGCTGCCACTGTCAAGCTTATCCTTAAGCCCGGTACCAACTACATAGCCACACTCTGTGTATTTATTCATTATATCCTGCTCAAGCTTTTCCTGCGACTCTGCTTCGTAGAATTGAACTGAATAATTGCTATTCACAAGATAATCTCTTGTCATTATGGCAATCTTATCGTCATCTTCAAGCACTATCCCAACCCTTACAGGCTCTGTCTCCTTAAGAGACGCTGTATTCGTAATTATTAACGCTGCAACAGGCATTGCAATAAGCACCACGACAATCACAGGATTCTTTAACTGCCTTTTAACAAGCAGATACAGCCAGTATAACAATCTCTTCATTATCTGTCTCTCCTTATCTTAACCGCCAATGCCCCTGCTGCCTGAAATATAATTATCCACATAACATTTGTCATAATGGTACTGATATCCACAGTTCCCTTGATTATCTGACATGCAAGTGTGAATAAGCCGTTAGTCGGAAGATACATGCCAATAACCCTCACACCCGGCGCAAGAAATGCTGATGAAACAATACATCCGGATGCATACATGCACGACATTCCAAGGATACACACCGTAATAACTGAATACACCGTGTCGTCAACTACTGAGAATATACAGTTTATAAATGAAACTGCCGAATACACAAGCACCACAATCCCCAGTGTGGAAGCAATGAATTCTCCAACTGTCGAAACTGCCAGAACACCTGATATTGCAGGAATCCCCAGCCTCATTACATTAATTATAATAAAAAGCACCTCAAATATCACTATATACACAATGCCAACTCCGGTGGTTCTTGCAATTCCTGTATCAAATGCTGATATTCCCGCACCTTTAAGACTCTTTGCAAGCGACCTGCTATAGTTCTTCATATTACCGGCACATGTTATTGTGCTAAGTAAAAGCAGCATTACAATTGCTGTACATACATAAAACTGTATTGTACTCAGACCTTCTTTAGCCGATATATCCCTTGTCTTAAAGTATATGCTTCTGTTAAGCGCATATGAAAGATATATGTTATTAAGCTTATTCTCGTGTGTTCCACGCAGCCCCCTGTAATTCTTAAGCACACCATTGAACAAATCGTCAAATGTATATATCCCCGCTTCAGAGCCTCCTGCCCTCACCATCTCTCGGAATATCATCGAAGTATTATTAACCCCCTCTGACTGACACACAACCTCAACAGGTGTATTCTCGCCCGACATAATATCACTTATCATATTCTCCGGCACAATAATAGCCATAACATAATAATTATTTCTTAAACCATCTATAGCCTTCTGTCTGTCAGTATATTCAAATGTACAGACATTCTTAATTGTGTCTATCTCACTGACATAATTGAATGCCATCTTAATATATCGAAACTCCTTATTATTATCTACCGAATCAGAGTTTTCTGTATCATCATAATCAGGATACACAACAGCAACCTTCATCCTCATGTCACTGTCCTGTGCCGTTGCAATGCCTATGCATGTACTTATTGCAATAACAAGCACTGCCGTCACTATCGTACCCAGAATTATCTTCGGTATAGATAAAAATGCGGATTTAATCTGCAATTTTAATAATTCCAGTTTCCTTCTCATCTAATCCCCCAATTAAATCTATCTGTGAATAATCTCTAAAAGCTCATTGCCGGTAACCGGATGGTCAAGTTCATTAAGCTTACCATTCTTTAAAAGGTACATTCTGTCAGCAAGCTTTAATTCACCTTCTTCGTGGCTTGTTATGATGACTGTACCTCCGCTTTTCGTGTAAGCAGACAGATAATTCATAATATCCTGTTTACACACAATATCCAGTGAAGCACCCGGCTCATCTAATATAAGTACAGGTGGATTCTTAGCCAGTGCACAGCATATGCTTAAACGCTTCTTCATACCTCCTGACAGCTTATCAACGCGTTTGTCAAGATATCCTGACACTCCTAACACAGCAGGAACACCGCCCTGTAAGTCAGCTTCCATATTTCTTCCGGTATCACAGTACCAGAATTTAAGATTATCCCTTACCGACAGCTTCTCCATAAGTGGATTCTCCTGCGGCACAAAACCAATATATTTCTGAAACACCAACGCATCTGCAAATGCATCAATGCCGTCTATCTTAAGACTTCCTCCATCTGCCTTAAGACTTCCTGCAAGTATCTCCAGAAGAGTAGATTTGCCACAGCCGTTGGCACCGACTATGGCAATATACTCTCCGCTGGCAGCATGAAACGAAGCACTGTTAAGCACTGTCGTTTTCCTGCCATATGATTTTCTAATATTCTCCACCTCTATAAACATACATATATCTCCACATTAATTCTGGGCTGCTGTATCAAACTGGCTGTAATACAGCTTGTGATAGAATCCGTTCTTAGCCAGTAATTCTTCATGATTACCCTGCTCTATAATATGTCCGTCTTTCATAACAAGAATAACATCCGCAGACTGGATAGTTGAAAGTCTGTGGGCTACGATAAAGCTTGTTCTTCCCTCCATCAGCTTTGCAAATGCATTCTGTATCTTTATTTCTGTTCTTGTATCAATAGAAGATGTAGCCTCATCAAGAATAAGCATTGGCGGCTTTGCAAGCATAATTCTTGTTATACATAAAAGCTGCTTCTGCCCCTGTGAAAGGCTTCCGCCATCCTCGCCTATAACTGTGTCGAATCCATTAGACATTCTCTTAATGAATCCATATGAATGTGCTGCCTTTGCTGCAGCAATAATCTCTTCCTCTGTAGCATCCGGCTTACCCATAACAATATTCTCTCTTATAGTTCCTGACTTTAGCCATGTCTCCTGAAGAACCATACCAAAGCCCTGTCTTAAAGACTTTCTGGTCATCTGTCTTATATCAGTTCCTGACACATCAATGCTTCCGCTGTTAACATCATAGAATCTCATAAGAAGATTAATAACTGTTGTCTTTCCACAACCCGTAGGTCCGACAATCGCTATTCTCTGTCCCTTCTTGACATGAAGATTGAAGTTCTCAATAAGCTTCCTGTCAGGTACATAGGAAAAGCATACATCATTAAGATCAACTGTTCCGTCAACCTCTTCAACAACCCTTGCGTCTTTAGCATCAGGAATCTCAGGGTCTTCTTCAATAAGTTCAAATATTCTGGCTGCACAGGCAAGAGCGTTCTGAAGCTCTGTGACAACGCCTGATATCTCGTTAAAAGGTTTAGTATACTGGTTGGCATAACTTAAAAAGCTTGATAACTGGCCAACTGTGATACCGCCATTGATAGCTGAAAATGCACCAACAATCGCAACGCTCGCATATACAAGGCTGTTTACGAATCTTGTTGAAGGGTTAGTAATAGATGAGAAGAAGATTGCCTTTAAGGAATACTTCTGAAGTCTTTCATTAATCTCATCAAATTTTCTTACCGCCTCATCTTCATAGCCATAAGCCTTAACTACCTTCTGTCCGCCAATCATTTCATCAATAAGTGCTGTCTGCTCACCTCTTGTCTCAGACTGAAGTTTGAACATGCTGAAGGTCTTCCTGGCAATAAAGCTTGCAACTATAAATGAAAGTGGCGTGATAACAACAACTGCAAGTGTAATCTTAGCATTAATTGTAATCATAAATATAAGTGTTCCAAGTATAGTCATGACACCTGTAAAGAACTGTGTGAATCCCATAAGCAGACCATCTGCAAACTGGTCAACATCAGCAATTACACGACTCACAATCTCACCATATGAATGTCCGTCAATGTATTTTAGTGGAAGAACCTGAATTTTCTCTATAGCCTCATTTCTAATGTCTCTGGTTACTTCATATGTGATTCTGTTGTTACATATGTTCATAAGCCACTGTGAAAGTGCTGTAATTCCAACAAATATACCAATTCTTATAAGTATATTCACAATCTTTGCAAAATCCACATTATTCACACCGATAATGCAGTCAATTCCACGACCTACAAGAATTGGCACATAAAGTGTAGTTGCAACAGTTACTGCTGCCATAATAAGCGATAGTATTATAAAAAAGCTGTGCTTCTTAATTCTTTTAAGGAGTTTTACAAATGTTGATTTATTCTTCTTCATTATGCTACACCCCCTTCTGAATCTGCTTTCTTAAACTGTGATTCATATATCTCTTTATAAACCTCACAATTTGCAAGAAGCTCGTCATGTGTTCCCATTCCTGCAACCTGTCCGTCATCTAATACGATAATGAGATCAGCATACATAAGTGATGCCGCTCTCTGTGAAACTATGAACACAGTAGGAGAATTGTTCATTCCCCTTATAGCTTTTCGAAGTGCTGCATCAGTTGCAAAATCAAGAGCTGATGCACTGTCATCAAGAATAAGCACATCCGGCTTTCTTACGATTGCCCTTGCAATAGTAAGTCTCTGTCTCTGGCCACCTGAAAGGTTCTTACCTCCCTGCTCTATAACATAATCCAGACGTCCCTGCTTAGAATCTACGAATTCCTTAGACTGTGAAATCTCAAGTGCTTCATCTATCTGCTCATCAGTAGCGCCCTTCTTTCCCATCCACATATTCTCTCTTATAGTACCTTTAAAAAGTACTGCTTTCTGCATGACGATACCGACCTTATTTCTTAAAGCCTCAATATCATAATCTTTAACATTTACACCATCAACAAGTACTTCACCCTGTGTAACGTCATACAGTCTCGGGATAAGATTAACAAGACTTGATTTACCTGAACCGGTGCCACCGATAACACCGATTGTCTGACCTTTCATAGCCTTGAAATTAATTCCTTCAACTGAAGGTGCACCTGAACCGCTGTAGGTAAGTGAAACATTTTTAAATTCAACGCTCGGTGTCTCTTCTTTAGCATCAACATTCTTAACATCACCATCTGCCATTCCAGATGTTACTTCGAATACAGACTCGATTCTGCCTGCACATGCAAGTGCTTTGGTTATTGTAATGATAAGATTAGCAAGCTTGATAAGCTCAACTAATATCTGTGACATATAATTGTAAAGTGCAACAACCTGTCCCTGTGTAAGCGCACCAGCGTTAACTCTTACTCCGCCAATCCAGATAAGTGCAATTATTGATACATTTACAACAACATAAGTAAGCGGATTCATAAGTCCTGATATCTTACCAACGAATTTCTGCAATCTGTTAAGGCTTTCGTTATCTTCTTTAAAACGCTTAACCTCATCCTGTTCCTTATTGAATGCTCTGATAACTCTCACACCGGTAAGATTCTCTCTTGTTATTCCAAGAATCTTATCAAGTCCTGACTGTACATTTTTGTACATAGGTCTTGTTGCAAGCATGATACCGAATACGATAAGTGCAAGTACCGGGATTGCCGCAACGAATACAAGTGCTGCCTTCACATCAATAGTGAATGCCATAATCATCGCACCAAATACGATAAATGGTGAACGAAGGAACAGTCGCAGTACCATGTTAATACCATTCTGTACCTGGTTAATATCACTTGTCATTCTTGTTACAAGTGTTGATGTACCAAGTGTATCCATCTCTGTGAATGAGAATGTCTGGATATGTGCAAATAAACTGTGTCTCATTCCGGTTGCTGCTCCAACTGCAGCCTTGGCGCTGAAATACTGTGCTGTGATGGCACATACAAGTCCTATGATTGCAAGAAGTATAAGCATAAGACACATCTGCATAATATATCCCTTATCCGCATTAACAATACCCTTATCGATAACTGATGATACTACCAGCGGCACAAACAGCTCAAATATTGCTTCGAGCATTTTAAAAAGCGGTGCCAGAACGCATTCCTTCTTGTAATCCTTAAGGAATCTCATAATCATTTTCATAAGAAAGCTTCCTCCGTTAATTCAGTGACACTAAAGCATCCATAAGAAACTCATACGAATAGCATCTCTTAGTGCCAAAATATTCTCTATAAACTTCATAATTGTAATATGAATGTTCAAACTGTCTTGAATACAAATGCGCTATATCAACGCGCATTGTAAAATCAGGCGTACATCCGGACGCATGATTAGCTGCTGCCATAATGTCCACTGCAAGTATGCCTATAACCGCATTCTTTGCTTTAAGAAGGACATCGTAATCATTCACTGCGTCAAGCATGTATCTATACACATAGTACATTGCAAGCTGCTCATATTCATGTGCAAATGCTTCACTTCCCGCATGGTAAGTTTTCATTACCGCTGCAAGCCCAGAATCATCCGCCAGCCCGTCTAGGAACTGTCTTACTCTCGCCACATGAATATTCCAGTCAGGATTGATTACCTCCATTCCTTTAAAGTCATCAAAGAAATGTCTCAATCCCTTTATCAGCCTTTTGCCATGCAGCTTCTCATCCCGGCTTTTTAGTCTGTCAAGCAGCTCCTCTCTGTAATCAGCTCCACAGAACCGCTTTGCAACACCAGCTATAAGCTCGTCCCTTTCAGCATCAAGATGCTTCTGGATACGCTTTGCATAATTAAGATAGAGCATCTGTCTCTCAAATATACTTATATCCCTGTCTGATATTATTCCAAAAGCCACTATTCTTGCCTGCCGAAGCTGCATATATGTATATGCATCTATATCATTAGGCTCCGGAGTAAGGCTGTTATTCTCAACCGTATCAAATGTAAGTTCATCTTTGTAAGAAAACATCAGCTCACCAGCCGTCTTACACGAGGGTGCTATGCCAATCTCTCTTATATTGCCATAATCATTAATAAATCTTGGAAACTCTGCACATGTTTCACACAGCTTATCCTCTCCAAGTTCTATATATAAATCGCACAGATTATCGTCATTAAGGAAAGGACAGCGACCTCCTTCTTTCAGTGTAAATGTACATTCTCCGTCCTGTGATGGTACCATTACACTCTTCAGGCGCTTTCCAAAATCACCTTTAACTGTTTTATAATATTTGTAAGAATTCTTATCAACATCAACATCCCACCCGGCACAGCATGTATCTGTACAGGCTCCTGCAATGCATCGGAAATCCTTATAATAATGTGGTGTCATTACTTTCATTTTATTATCTCCCGCATATAAACCGGCATATTAAGCGCATCTGTTAACTGCGCAAAAATTGTCTGCCACACCTTATTAGTGCAGCAGACACATTTACATGTACATATTATTATAATTACTGTTCTTTTTCTTGTCCACAATATACTTATACACTGTGACACACGCAAGAATAATCATAAGTCCCTCTGCTGCCATGTATGTATAGAACAGATATGGCTGTCTTAACGCTGACACAAGAAGTGGTGAACTCATTGCAAAATCATACATTCCAGCATCACCTATATACTTAGACATAACAACCGTACTCATGATTGTTATATTAGGAAAAGACATATTGCCAAGCACAAGTGCCACAACCAGCACAGCATTGCGTATTAAGAAAAATGTCCTGCTCACCTTAGCCTTACTAAGACAGCTCATAACAATGCCTCCGATTATACATACAAGAAATAAAAGAAACATCATATACATCTCAGAAGCTGCAATTGCAGATACTTCCGTTGTCGCAGTCTCATATCCTGTAAGCAGTGCAAAGAACCCAAATATAGAGCGGCCTCCCATAATACATGCCGCCACAACAAATAATAATAGTAATAAATTCCTTCTGTTTAACTTCCTGTTATCCATAATTCCTCCATTTGTATTATTATCGCAATTCTGGAGGAAGATTTCAAGTAATTTATATGAACTTGCTGCGCCACTTAATTGCCTCATCCCTATACGCAATCGCTGTCTCCATAAGTTCATTATACTGTGCCTTAGCACTTTCTATTGTTGCCTCAAGCTGCGCAATTACCTGCTTAGACTGCGCCTGTTGCTGCATATATGTATTAAGCTGTATCTCATATTCATGAATTTTTTCTTCATTTTGTTTCAGGCTGCCTGTGTCCTGACACGGTACGAATTTTCCATCTGCCGTAATCTCATAGAAACTGTCTACATATAAAAATGCTCTTCCCTGCATTCCAAACACCTCATACATATCAACATTTTCACAATCAACAGGAATATTAAGACTGTCACCTTCTTCCAGTGGGTAGACAGCTCGCAGCGACAGTCTGTCCGTAAGCGGGTTTGTCACCATATAAAACAGCAATAACCTGTCTTTATTTACTACAAGCTGTGGACAGTGCATATCTGGGTTCTCGCTGCTTTTCACACGAAAAAGTGCTTCGTTGTTCATCACATTTTTAACAAGAATATCTCCGTTCTGGTTCTGATATGCATAATATATTGTGTCTCCCAGCACCACATCTGAAAGTCCGTCCAGAAAGTCTGACGCAAGCATTATCGGGCGCTCTATACCGTCTATGTACGCCGTTCTCAAAAATATATATCGTGATATGCTATAGATTATAAGCCGTCTGTCGCTGCCTGCTGTGTATACATTTGCCATAAAAGGACACTCCCGTTTTTACATTATTATATGGTCACGCGAATGTAGATAGAACATATAATGTAGTAAAGAAACGAAGAAGGAAAAGATAATGGCTAAATGTAAATGCAGCAAATGTGGTTCTACCCGCATTGTAAGCAATATTGTGCAGAACATGCCTAATGGCTGCTTTGATGTGTGCACGAACCCGATATGCGGTTCACCCGATGAACTCAGTATTCTTGCCCCTCTTATCTATGACGAGATAGGTATTAATCTGTGTACCACATTCGCTGTCGGCACAGATATTTCAACGACTTATCCAACAGCTACCAACGCATCAGTCAGTGTTATAGATATAACCTACACTTATGGTGATGAAAATGTTGAAATCACCCAGATAGCCGGAAGGCCTAACTGCTACTCTGTGAAACTTACCAACCTTACTGTAACATTTGCAGTAACACTTTATGATGAGTCATGCAGGGCATTAGCAACTCTTACCCCAACGGCAGTCTACCTTCCTAACTCAACTACTGCTGCAACTTATGATGAAGACACCAATCCGACATCTGTGACCCTTGAAATATTCGCTCCTTACGGAGTTTCCTACAACTCAAATAACGCAACTCCACCTGTTTATACGCCTGCACTTAACAGTATAGGTTTCTTATCATCTGACAATATTGTAACCCAGGGACTCAACCTCTATGCAATACCTAAGCTTTTAGGTCTTGATACTACAGATGATGAGGTTACTGTAGGTCTTACTCTCATCTTACAGAGCCTTTACTTCTGTGGATACCGCGTAACAAGTGCCGGCAGAATCTCAACGCCTAAGGGCAGCATTGTTTCCGGTGAAGAATCTGACTGCATCAAGTTTGTTTGCGGAAACCTCTTAGACAGAGCCATCAAGCCTCTCGATTTAAGTCCACCTTCATGCGAAGGTAACTTAAAGAAAGACTGCAAGAAGCCTTGCATGAATGACTGCACCGACACTCTTAACACTAACAGCACAGCCTGCCAGAACGCTTGTAGCAATGGCAATAGCAGCCAGACTTCCTCTGGTGCTTGCGCCGGATCTTGCAATAACATATGCAGCAAGACTAACTGATAACTTCAATCTGTGGGAACAGACGCCTGCCTGGCGGCTGTTTCCATGTACATATTTTCTTCTTTTGGACTTCTGCGCGCCTTTCCTCCGCTTCAACGTCCAATCCACCGCTCTTTCTTGCTCCTTTTGGACTTCCTCCGTGTATTCCTCTGCTTCAACGTCCAATCCCAATCTGTACGCTCATATTTTCTTCCATCGCAAATATTTTAATTGCTAATTTCCCTACTATGTGTGTATAATTAATGAAATATATTATATTGAACTGTTTTACACACAGCTACAAAGTGAATATATTTAGCTGTGGATGCTCTTTGGAGCAGCCGGCACTTAGTAAACCGCAAACGGCTTTTGAAGAAAGCCTAATTGCGGTGAACTTAGTGTCCGTTGCTAGCGACAAGAAGCGAAAGCGTGCTCCTCAGCTAAATATATTCACTTTGCAGCGTCCGTACACACAGTTCGCATAGAAAGGAGTTACTAATGAATTTTAAAAAGTACAGGTCGAGATTCCTTTTGGTTTTTGCGACCCTCACTCTCTTGTTCTCTTCTGTTCTTCTTACTTCATGTCAGGGCAAGAAGATTAAGAACACAGTATTTTCTGTAGATGACCTTGCAGGCAAGACTATTGGTGTTCAGTTAGGAACAACTGGTGATACTCTCGTAAGTGATTACGAAACTGACGGTTCAGGCACAACCGTATCAAGATACAACAAAGGTTCTGATGCTATACAGGCTTTAAAGCAGGGTAAAGCTGATGCTGTTGTTATTGATGAACAGCCTGCCTTAGCATTTGTTAAAGCTAATCCAGACCTTACAATTCTCGAAGAAGAATTCGCAAATGAGGATTATGCCATCTGTGTTGCAAAGGGCAGTTCCCTTACTGCAAAGCTCAATGAAGCTATTGAAGTACTTATGGCAGATGGAACTATCCAGAAGCTTATTGATGATTATGTTGGCGATAATGCTACATTTTCAGGTTACAAGTCTCCGGAAGGTGTAAGCCGTACTAATGGAACTCTTGTTATGGCTACAAAT
>ERZ791931.2127-NODE-2127-length-12247-cov-2.739009_pt1 | contig 12247 bp, 18 predicted proteins | sample MGYA00510127_ERZ791931 | MGnify/ENA primary metagenome ERZ791931 (study PRJEB30046, sample SAMN00792067) | human gut metagenome | study: EMG produced TPA metagenomics assembly of the A metagenome-wide association study of gut microbiota in type 2... | reverse complement strand
TTGCGACATGTTTCTGCTTCGCGCGAGTGCGCATCCTCGCGGAGCGTTTTTTGTTTCATAGGACGTAATTTCCTATGAAACAAAAAAGCACCGTAAAGTTTTTATCTTTACAGTGCTTTTCTTCTTAATTATCTGCCGTATTATATTTGTACTTACTGCGCCGCTTGCGTCTCCGCTCCGCTGCCTGCTGCCGTTTCATCCGCCGCAGTCTCTCCCTGACTGATGATGGACTGACCTGGAACTGCAGCCTGCTGGTTATCCGGCGCAAGCTCGGCGAGCTGCTGTCTTGCCTTGTCCGCCTGCTCGGAATCCGCATACTGGGTCACAATCTGCGTAAACATTTCGACCGCCTTGTCTGTCTCGCCCTGTGCCCGGTAAATCATACCCATGCTGAAGATAACCTTCGGGTTTGCCGGACGGATCGCCAGACAGGTCTGGTAATCTGCCAGTGCTTCCGCCATACGGCCTGCCGACCACATCGTGTATGCCAGATCCTCCAGCGTCTGGTAGCCATTTGTCTCGATGTCCTGCTTTACCCCGTTGGCAATGGAAACGACCGTCTCGTCCGTAAATAACGACGGATCAAAGCCCTCATAATAGGTAACCGCCTCTGCCAGGTTATTGTTGCGGTATGCCTGCAGCATTTTGACGAGCTTCGCATACTGGTTCAGAACGCTGTCATTGCTGTTGAGCATCGTATCCAGCTTGTTCTCCGCCTCTTCTTTGTCCTTTTTCGAGGTCTCAATGCTCTCATTTAAACTGTCAATCTCTTCATTTTTCTGATTGAGCTGCTCGTTGTACTGGAGCATTTCCTGCGTATGTGCATTATTTGCCTGCTTAATCTTGGCTGGCATCACCAGGAAAAAGATAACTGCCGCGCCCAAAAGCAGTCCCGCGCCGATATTGAGCACCGACTGCAATCCCGTATTCTCCTTGTACGTCGGCGGCATAATGACATCATCATCCTGCATCTGGCGGTGGGAAAATGCGTTTTTCAGCTTTCTCCGCTCGATATCCGCCTTGCCGGTATGTTCCTTAACAATCTCCATATACCAGTTCGCCTTGGGATTGTTTTTATCAATCTTGAGTACCTTATACAGGGATTTGCCCGCTTTCGTATAATCCTCATGACTAATATGCAAAAGAGCCAACAGAAGATGTGCTTTTACAAATCTCGGATTAGCTTCTACAACTCTTGTAAGCTGTAAGGTCGCCAGATCGTCGCTTCCGGTCTGCGCCTGCAGAAGCGCCTGATTATATTTCTGAATCGTCGCGCTCGCCTGATCCAAACGATCCTGCTTGCGCTGAATCTGGTCTAAATAATAATCAGCCCGGTTATCCTGCTCCCTAAAGTTCATGCTGATAACCCACTGCACCAGCGCCTCCGACACCTCACCCATCTCATAATAGATAAGTCCGAGAAGATTTCTGGCATCAATATGATACTTGTTCAGGTTCAGGCATTTTTTCAGATACTCGACCGCCCCTGTTAAATCCCGTCTCTTTGCCCGTTCCAGCCCGGCATTGTAAAAGCTGTTGGAAATCAGGCGAATTTTTCTTGTTCGATCCATCATGTCCGCCTATTCCTTCATATGTTTTAAAAGTTCCATCATAATATCCGACATATCTGTCAGGTCACTCTTCACGATCGCCTCGCCGACCTCCTCGACCTCCAGACTCGGTTTAAAATGTTCGATTTCTTCCTCGAAATTGATTGTCATTCCTTCGCCACTCATGTTTTTCCTCCAGAGTTTCTTCCTTTTATTACATGGATATACATTCCCGCTAATCTTACACCATTCTGGCGGTGCTGTCAAATCCAGTTCGGGAAATCTTTTTCTCCAGCTCTCCGATTAAATACAAAGAACCCACACAGAAGCAGGTATCCTCCGGACGTTTTTCCTGAACCAGTGTCTGATAAGCTGTTTTTACATCTGGTATACTTTGAACCTCACAGCCATCTGCCACCCGGTGTGCTGCTTTTTCCATCGCCTCCATCGGAAGTGCCCGCGATGTATATAAATGAGTCAGCACCAATCGATCCGGCTTCAGTTTCCGCATCAGTGTTTCCAGCATCGATTCATAATTTTTATCTGAAACGGCTGCAAACAGCAGAAAAATCCGACCATCTTTCCCGGACTCTTCTCTTCTGCGCGCTGCCACCTCTGCCGCCGCGCCCACAAACGCACGGATTCCGCCCTCATTGTGAGCGCCATCCAGATAAACTCCGTCCTGGATCTCCTCCATGCGTCCGTGCCATACCGCATTCCGGATGCCCGCTGCCGCTGTCTCCCCGTCCACTGCAAGAAGCCGTGCCGCCTGGTAAGCGATGCAGGCGTTGACCGCCTGATATTCCGCTTCGAAGGGAATAAACAGACGCTGGCTTTTCTCTTTTATCATCAGGCTCATCCCGCCATGTCCCCGCCGAAGATCCGTATACACTTCCGGGCTGATCGGATATGCCGGACAGGAAAGTTGCGACGCCCGATTTCTGATAACTGCTGAAGCCTCCGCATCCGTATCATCGTACACCACCGGCACATTTTTTTTCAAGATTCCCACCTTTTCGCCCGCGATCTGTGTCACCGTGTCGCCTAGGTATTCCATATGGTCAAGGCTGATCGAAGTGATAACCGTAAGCGCTGGATGCTCGATGCAGTTCGTTGCATCCAGCCGTCCGCCAAGCCCCGTTTCCAGAATGACATACTCCGGCTTTTTCCGGCGCACCATCCACATGAACATCAAAAACAGATATTCAAAATACGTCGGACGCCCCAGTCCTTCCTGCTCAAAATGAACATATGATGCCTTAACCGCCTCAAATGCCTCCAGGAACAGTGCATCGTCTGCTTCCTGTCCATCAAAGGAAAAACGCTCCGTCACGCGTACCAGATGAGGAGACGTAAACCGCGCCGTCTGCTTCCCGGCTTTCTGCAAAATCGCATCGAGAAACGAGCAGACCGACCCTTTCCCATTCGTTCCGGCCACATGTACGATTCTTTCCTCCTGCGGCAATGCATTCAGATATGAAAGCATCCTGCGAAGCCCCTCCGCCGTATGTTTTTCACTGGTAAATTTCGGTATCTCATTCAGATATGCATCTGCCGCTTCTACCGTCCATTCTTCTTGTCTCATGGCATGAAATATCCTTTCCTGGCAAACGGAAGCGGCAGTACGAACTCTGCCGTCTGCCGCCTTATCTTTTGTATGTTATTATTTTATATCATTTGCGGAGATCATGCAAGTGGTTATATGGAATAAAGACTGTACCGTTACTGTTCACAGATAGGAATTTTCTGAACTGAAATTTCCGTGCGACACAGTTCTGATTGCAGATTTTACCAATTTAAAATGTGAAGCATCGGCAAAATCCAAGGTATTTCCAATTATACAAGAAACCCCTCTTGATAATCAAGAGGGGTTCCACTCATCAGCTCCCTGCCGGACTTGAACCGGCGACCTACGCATTACGAACGAGAAGAAAAGCCTTTTCACGCTCTGCAAAAAGTCTTGAAACCATTGATTTATAAGGGTTTTTCGAATCCCATTTTCTCTATCTTTTTCTAACTTTCGGGGACTTTTTACGGTTTCAGTCCCCAAACAGTCCCTAAGAAACATCACTCTACCAGATGCAGCGCGGCGCGCTCGGTGCTGCTTGTCCATGTCCTCTGAAAGCGTTCCACGCCATTTCCTCGCAGTCCATCGCCGTATATTTCTTCGTACTCTGGCAGAAACCGCGCCAGGCGCTCCCGATAGTACCAGCTCCGCAGCCGCCGGATCGCCTTGCTCTGCTTTGTCCGTGCCTCTGATGCCGTCAGACCGCACAGCCGCCCCGCCTCTTCCAGTGTGGCGCTATATTGGTACCTCGCCCGGATGATCGCCGCCTGCTTCGGCTCCAGCTCATCCACACACGCCCACACCTCCCGGCTGCATTCCTCGCGCTGGATCCGCTCTATTACATCCTCTTCCAGACTTTCAGCAGATGCAACCAGTTCGCCCGCTGTGGCATCCTCTGAACCATCGCGCCCTGTTACAGGTGCTTCCAGACTTCGCAGATTCATCATACAGGCGTTTTCCCGAAGTCCCTCGACCTGTTCAAGGGTAAGACCCATAAAGCGGAAAATCTCGGCATCTGACGCATCACAACCATGTTTTCTGTAATATTCGGCTTGATATTTCTGCATCTTCTGAATCTGTTCCAGGCAATGCACCGGGAGCCGCACACAACCGCCGCTGTTCTGCAGATAGCGCCGCATTGCCTGCCGGATCCAAGGTGCTGCATAGGTAAGGAACTTACAGCCTGCATCCGGATCGAAGTTGTCTATAGCCGGATACAATGCAAGATAGCCTTCTTGCTCTAAATCTTCCATTTCTCCGCTGTCCCGATACTGCCAGGCAATCGACCGAATAAAGTTTTTTACCTGTCCATACAGAAGCGCCATGTTGTTTCCCACATCCTCCCCGGACTGGATCCGGATCACAAGTTCCTCGTTCGTCATGTCCTTACCCCTCTTTGTTATTTATCCCATTTTCCTGCAATCCAGCGCCCCAGCCAAACCCCAAGTACGATCGCAAGCACCTTCAGAATCTCATCCACTCTCTTTTCCTCCTTTCATCCGGCGATCAACGTATTCTTTCCCGTACTCTTCCACCGCGTAATCATAGCCGTAAATATTCAGCTCTACATCAAACATATCCTCTATTTCGCAGCGCTGCAGGCGATTAAATCTCCTTTCAAGGCTTTCTATCCTATCCATTGCCCTCTCCTTCCTCGCTCTCTCTGATAAGCCGTTCAAGCTCATCAATCCGGCGTTTCTGTTCGTCTGTGCGAATGGATGACAGAACCGCATTACAGCCAACTATGATCGTATTCCCGGTCTTGCTGTCCATTTCTCCATTCGCGACCATGTTAATTACCCGTGATATAGTCCGGCGTACCTCCGTTGCACTGTTTGTCCGTAATCTTATTTTTCCCATCTACCACCTCACATAAAAAAGCGCCCCGAACAATCCAACAGGAAAGCCCGAAGCGCTCTTTTATTATTCCGGCTGTGCCTGATAATAAATAGCCTTTGTTTTATTATCCAGCACAAACGCATCATAAACGATACGCCCCTCTACCAGATCGCCACTGATTCCCGGCGGATCCTGGTGGATTTTATAGTCAGCCAGTTTGGTTGGTGCTACCGTCGCGGATGGATGAGCCAGCATGAAACCGAAGTGTTCCGGAAGTCTTACCGCCGGCACCTTGATCACGTTCGTGCCGTCAAGGTTGGCAATTACGCCGCGGATCCTTAAATCGTTCCCGATCTCCGTTTCCATTGTGATATCCTTACAACGCTTCATAAGCTGGTACACTTCCGGGCTGACAACAAGCTGTCTGTCAGTCTCCGGCACTTCCTCATCATCCAGCGCCTTGCTCGCTTTCAGAATCTCCGTATAGATATTTTCAGCGGTAAGCGCTACCGCATCCGGTTTATTGCTCGCTTTCGTTGCCATCGCTTTATATGCGTATGCGTCCACTTCCGGGATCACCACCTCACGGAGCTGTCTGGCAAGTGCCTTTGCCGCTGTGAGCTGCTGGTTTGTTTCGTCCGCATCCAATTTGTCAATCGTGAATGTGAACGATCGATCTCTTGTCATTTCAAAACTTTCTGTAGTGGCGTCAAGGTCTTTCGCTGTTCCGTATCTGGAAGCCGCATAGTCAGAAACCGGATGGCGGATATAGTCGTTCATTTCCGCGGTACTGATTTTATAAATTTTGACAATGCGGGCACCTACGAAATCAAAGTCCTGGTTCGTAAGCAGTGAAATTTTACTTTCTGCCTTAAATTTTTCGTCCGTATACGGGGCGAACTTTGTTACTAAATCAATCGACATTCATTAACTCCTTTCAGTCTAAGCCGAAAGCCTTTCGAATATCCGCCTCCTCGCCATCTTTAAGAGTGCCCGGAGTCACGCTCACCACCCGCGGAATCGGTGCTGCGTTCGGCGCCTGGATCTGCATCGCTGCCAGTTTCCCGACATTCTCCATGAACGTTTCAGCGTTTGATGTATCAAGGATATCTAACAATTCTTTCGGATATCCTGCTTCCGTCAGCTTTTCAGCACATTTCATTCTATTTTCTCGCCGGGTAAGATCCAATTCTCTTTCCTCGATAGTCTGCCCGGTGCCTCTTCTTTCTCTCGCTAATCTGTCCTGAACGATTCTATTCACTTCTTCCTGTGTGAACGTCTTCGGTTCTGTGCTATCCCCCGCTGTCTGCTGGGTGTTGTTTCCCTCTGTCTGAGTGTTGGTATTGTTATTTTCCATTCAATTTTCCTTTCCCGTTTTACGCCCGGTGGGCTATTTTAAGCAAACAAAAAGGCGCAGAAACAACTTCGTTCATTTCTGAACTAAGCTATTCCCGCGCCATTCTATCAAAGGCTTCCACAGTTTGGAGAGTAAACAGGCACACACATTTTTTCTGTGGGGTACTATCAATGTTTTGTTTGCCATATCTATTATACCATAATAGGGGGATATATTCAAGAAAACCATTGATTTTACAAAGGATTCCGGCTGTTTTTCAAGCCATTTCAAAGAAAAAACAAGGGATAAGCTGCTTTTTTTCAAGTGCCTATCCCCTGCTGGATCTTATTCCATTGTCACATATGCCTTTAAGAATCTACCATCCTGTTTCCTAGCCACCTTTAAACTCTTTACATTCGGCGCCAGCCTTTTGAGAACCTCCTGCAGCTCCTCCGGCCGCTCATACGATATTTTTATCTTTATCACGTTTTTCCTCCTTTTCCGTCGCGGTTTCCGACTCTATTTCACGAAGCAGAACGCCAGCGCAAACAGAAAATTGATAAACAACGATGCTTTCAGAAACTTCCATGTCATTCTATCACTCATTTTTATACCTCCAAGGGTGTCGCGTTTCGCTACTCCCCTTATTCCTCCAAGGGTGTCACATATCGTTACTTCCCGCACTATCGCAGCGGTCAGCGGTTCAGTCTGATTAAATCTATGTAAAACCGTTCGTTACAGAGTCCCATTTTGGGAATCTGCCCACTGTCTCATATCTGCATCCTGCAAATCATTCACGATTCTGTCCAAGTGTGTAGATACGCCGAAAAGTGCTTTCTGCAAAGAGTCAACCGTCAGCGTGTCCGTCTTTTTATTATCCAACTGATTCGACAGCCCCGATACTATTCTCGAAATCCCGATTATTTCCGCTGATAAATCACATAAATTTATTTTTTCTTCTCTCATGTCTTTCCCTTTCCGCCGGGCTGTGGTATTATATTTTAAATGGTCTTTTCACAGCTCCGGCTGTAAGCCTTGCCCTTATGGATGCGCCAACATCCCAAGGGCTTTTTTTATTTTACTTTTTCAATCGTTCGTACAAAGCCGCCCGCTTCCGCTGGTACTCTTCAGAGTCCGTATAGCCGGTGTTCTTCTTTACTGTCTGGCCGTCACTGATGCAAGGCGTTATAGCTGAATCCGCCGCCTTATCTTCCAGCTTCTCCGGCTCTGCTGAACGCTGCAGAGCTTCCAGCGCTGCCTTTGGTATCGCCTGCCGTGCCTGTTCCCGTGCTAAAAGAATCTTGTAATCATTCATAAAGTCCCTGCGGGCGAATGCTTCAGCGCCCGGATCCTCTGCTTTTCCCCAGGTAAGCAGCAGACCAAACGGAACTGTTTTCCGTGTCAGCTCCGGCAAGGCGTTATAATCTTCCAGCGTTGCCACACTCGCCCGGCAAATAATCTTTTTCCATACTTCGCCCCATGCTTCTGCCGCCAACTCATCCAGGTTGCCTATATTTCCCCGGATTCTGGCAATAATCTGCCCCGGCTTTGGCTCATACTGATGATCCTGTGACATATACGCCCGAATACCGGCCTGCACCTGTTCAAAGGTATAATCTTGAAGAATATCCCGGTAAATGGCCGCTTTCTGCTCTATCTCTTCCGGTGTAGAATCTCGGTAACTCTCTTTGTAAGCCGTCTGAAAGAGTCCGATAATTTTAAAAGCCTGTTCCCGTGTAATCATTTTCACTACCTCCACTTATCTGTTTCTGTATGTAATCGAACGCATTAAAAGCCGCCCCTTTCTGGCTGCTTCCTCTCTGGTAACTGCCGCCCTTGTTCTGTTCCCTTTTAAGCCAATTAGTGATAAAACGCACTACCCCGTTTCGGGTTTTTCGCCTTGTCGGGTTTGCATCCGCCCACGCTTCCATGTTCCGGATCTCCTGTTCCACATCCACAGCCGGATAGGATTCTTTCCAGAAATTCAGCTTTTCAAGCGGGATTTCATAAAAGCTCTTATCAAGCAAGATAATCTTGTAGCCACTTGGAACCGGTTCTACTTCTATTGTCTCCGACTTTTTATCAGTTTTTGGCGGCGGCTGGCGTTGAGGTGTCTCTGACAGCTCTACGCAGTATATACTCTTTATCTTACTCTTATCTTTATCTTTCTCTTGATCTATATCTATATCTTTATCTATATCTACGTTACATTGTGCGCCGTCCGCGTTACACTCCGTTACATCCGCGTTACATTGTAACGCCTGCCGCTCTCTGAATCTTCGAACCCGTTCGGCTGATACGCTTTCAGAACCAACCAACTCCAACGCCTCCGGCAATATAAAACCGTGCTCCGTTCGTTCCAGTTTCTTGTTTGCCTCCAGAAAAGTGAGTGTTTTCTTTACCGCTTCCGCGTCCTCGCCTATTTCCTCAGCTATTTCATCTTCTACGGAATCATAAACCCCTTGAAAGATGATCTCCGCGTCCTTATCGATACAGTAAAGCAGCAACTTCAAATAAATCAGCTGCATTTCTGCCCCGTCCGGCTGCTTCCTCATTTTCTTCTGGATCAGCTGCCCGAAGTAGTCACTTGGTAGCTTCATCCAGTAAAAGCGTCTATTTGCCATCGTTCGCCCTTTCTCCTGCTGCCTGCTCCGGCTCTTCGCCGTTCAACTGACTTTCAGACAGGTAATATTCATAGCCGCCCGCATCTTCCAGTATGTAGCCGCCTGCTGCCAGCTTCCAGAAGCGTACAGCATCCAGCGTATCATTCGGCAGATTCGCAAAGCGACTTTTCATGAGCCACTGACGGAGCGCCGCCCGCCGTGCTGTTATCTGCTCCGCTGTCATTTGTACCGCCTTGAAGTCTAAACGGCCTTGTTTCTTCACACGCAGCGCCATAAGATCGACTATCTGCATCTTACCGCCTCCGCTCCGTTCTGAACACGCCCAAGCGCTCCATTTCGTAGTGAATGCTGTTTAGCTTCTGCAAAAACATCCTGGAAGCACGTTCTAAATCGCCCTCATTCCCGGACAGAAGCGGCACAACCTCCCACAGCCAACAATAAGCCGCTTTCAAGTCCTCTTTCCGCTGCTCCGTCCCTGTGATGCCTGGATCGCGCGTCTTAACGTTGCACACAATGCTTTCCGGCGATACTTCAGGAGCGCCCGCCCAAGCTCCAACAATGTTCACAGCCTGGCAGAAGTCCCGCATCTGGTTATATTCCGGGCAATCCTCAACCTTTCCACATTCGATATACTGCCGCCGGAACTCCGGTATAAGCCATGATTCCGCAGATTGCCACATTTTCTCATAGAGCTGTTCATTCATAGCCTCGCCCCCTTACTGTCTCGGATCGCCGTTGTTAAGGTATTCAACCAGCTTTTCAAAGTTAATCAGATACCGGCATCCCGCCGTGATATACACGATTTTCTTTTCTAAGCACAAGCACCGCAGCCGGTTATAGGAAATACCGGTTTTTTCAGATGCTTCTTTGATGGTAACCATCGTTGGTACTGTCATACTTCTATCTCTCCTTTCTGATGCCCTCTGTGCATCCCAGACGCCCCAGCCCGGATCGTCTTGTTAATCTTCGATAATTTCGGTTACATCCACGCCCAGAGCGCGGGCGATCTTTCCGGCCGTCTCCGGTCTAACCTCTCCACGAAAGATCCTGCTAAGTGTTCCTCTCGGAATCCCAGCAGCTACAAGCTCTTTCGGCCCCATGCAGGCTTTCGCCCTTGCAAGCAGGTATTTTTCTTTGTTGATTCTCATGTTCTCGCCTCCTAAAAACAATCAAATGTTTGTTACACTCAAACGCTACCACATTCTTTTGATTGTGTCAAGCGCTTTTCAACATACTTTTGATTGTTTTATACTCGTTTATGTGCTATATTAAAAGTGAGGAGGTGATGATTTTGACCACGGGAGAATGCATCAAAAAAAGAAGAACTGAATGCGGCTTAACTCAAAAAGAACTGGGGCATTTAATAGACGTATCCCAACAAATGGTTGCCCAATATGAAAATAATCTTAGAAAACCCAAAATAGAAACCTTAAAAAAAATTGCTAACGCATTAAATTGCACAACTGCTGATTTAGACGAAACCGTTTATGTAGAAAAAATTATTCCACTCCCTTTTACATTTACTCGTAACGAAGACCCTTTTTACGAGAGAAAAACAGTTTCTTTAGAAAAGCTTCTATCTCTATACACCAAAGCTCGGGACAATGCAAAAGAGGAGGTTATTTTTTTAACTGCAGAAATACAAGACTTAGACGAGCGTATTGAAAAACTTGAAAAAAAGCTTCGAGAAAAACCAGATACAACCGATCCGGATCACAAATAAATCTGACTGAACGAATCGTTCTGCACTTCCTCTGTTTGTCCCAGACGCCCCAGCCCGGCAGGAACAAAAAGGAGAGTTAAACGATGGCATCAATTAAAAAAACAGGCGAAAACGCCTATCAAATCGTTGTGAGCTGTGGATATAACAGCATCGGCAAGAAGATCCGCCGAAAAATCACATACAAACCGGAGCTGTTGACGGCTAAGGGAAACCCCAAAAGCGCGGCATCTATCGAAAAAGACGTTGCCGCCTTTGCCGCCGATTTCGAGCGCAAGGTATTAACAGGTCAGTACACAGACGGGCATATTATGACGTTTGAGAAATACGCCGCCAAATATCTGGCAGAATACGCCGAAGAGAACCAGGCACCGCGGACGCTTCAATCTACAGAATCAGCTATCAAGGAATTTATAAGCGCGTTCGGGTATATGACATTGGAAAACCTCACGCCGCTCTATTTACAGGAATATGTGAATGCGCTGTTGAAACGTAAAAAGGCAGACGGATCCGGGGAAACGCTTTCATGTGGCACAGTCAAGCGTAAAGCCGCGGTTCTGTCCGCCATGCTCTCGCAGGCTATCCGCTGGAATCTTCTATCCGCGAACCCGATGGAGCGCGTACAGATAAAAGCATCAGACACGCCGGAGGATGAGAAGATCGTGTTCTTCTCACAGCCGGAAGCCGAACGCTTCCTTGAAGCTCTGGATAATCCCGCCTATTACACCGCATCCGGTAGGCTAGCGCGACCACTCGACACACCAGCGCAGCGCCTCGATGATCTCCGGGCGAACCGGCGCAGCATGACACAATATAAATTTCTCTTTTATCTGGCAATCTTTACCGGCTGCAGGCGCGGGGAACTTGTCGCCCTCACATGGGACGATCTGGACTTTACGAACGCGACTATCAGCATAGTGAAAAGCGTTTGCCGTGTAAAGAAAAAAATCATCATAAAGAGTACCAAAACAAAAAAATCTGCCCGCACTATCTCACTTCCGGAGATCGTTATCTCCCTTGCACAGGAATGGAAGAAGGAACAGGAATATTACAGGCTTTCGATTGGCTCCCAATGGAAAAACGGCGGATATATCTTTACCCGCTGGAATGGGGAAATGATGGGGCTTGAAACACCTTACCAGATTTTACACCGTGTTATAAACAATTACAACGCCACGCAGGCAGACGAAAGCGCCCTGCTGCCGCTTATTCCTCTGCACGGACTCCGGCACACCGCCGCCACTCTGCTGATCGGCTCAAACGTCAACATCCGCACGGTTGCAAGCCGTCTAGGACATTCTGACGTAACAACAACACTAAATATTTACAGTCACGCCTTGAAAGAACTTGACCGGAAAGCTGCCGACGTTCTCGCTGATACTTTATCAAAAAAGGGGTAATGTAAAAATTATAGTCCCCGAATAGTCCCCGAAACCACAAAAAGCCGCCCTTTTCGGACGGCATTTTTTATATCCAGATACAAGAAAAACCCTTGATTTACAAGGGTTTCCACTCATCAGCTCCCTGCCGGACTTGAACCGGCGACCTACGCATTACGAATGCGTTGCTCTACCAACTGAGCCAAGGAAGCATTTTAATTTGAAAAATGCT
>ERZ791931.2119-NODE-2119-length-12319-cov-8.072978_pt1 | contig 12319 bp, 5 predicted proteins | sample MGYA00510127_ERZ791931 | MGnify/ENA primary metagenome ERZ791931 (study PRJEB30046, sample SAMN00792067) | human gut metagenome | study: EMG produced TPA metagenomics assembly of the A metagenome-wide association study of gut microbiota in type 2... | reverse complement strand
TTCCAAAAGGAAAAAACTATCTTCCTATTCATATTTATAATAAATATAATCTAGACTGATTCTTTAGGTTTTACAAAAGATGAAATTGGATTTTTATTTTTAAGAATTATTTGGACTTTTGACTTTATTAATTAGTAATTTTATTTTAAAAGTTTATAATGAGAAACATAATATTAAGTAAGTAATCTGAAAAAGATTGCTTATTTTTTTAATATCAACAAAAATCTATTTTCTGAACACATTAGTTGTTTATGAGAAATTTTTTTGCAGTTATTGAAAATAATTATAGTTATTTTTAATAATATGTTATATATATTACTATATTGTGAATTTAATCTGTCTATTATAGAGTATCATGTTATTAATGAAAAAATGCATTTTTTATATAAATCATAAAAAATTATTTACATTATGCATGGTCTATAAATACAATTATTAAATAACGCAATATTAATGATGAAAAGAATATCATAAAATTCGTGGGGGGGGGAGAGAATAGATGGTATTATTGGTACAAGAAATGAAAGATTTACAAAGAAAATTCCATTTAAAACTGTTAAGTGAACAAAAAGGATTGGATAATGAAATAAAAGGTATTAAAATCATAGAAGTTGAAAATATGGAAAAGTACATAGAAGGAGGAGAAATACTTCTTACAAGTTTTTTCATATATGAAAGTTGTACAATTTCTCAGTATGAAACACATATACAAAATTTGATAGATAAAGGTGTATCTGGATTTATTATAAAAAATAGTGGGAACATAAAAAATTTTAATATCAAACTAGATATACTTAAAAGATTATGTATTGAAAATGAGGTTGCCCTGTTTGAATTACCTCGACAAAATTATTATTGGGATATTATTAGATATATATTAGATAATGTTTTTGATCAAGAAATGGCATTATTAAAGTATCACAAAGTTACAAATGATAACTTTAAAGAATATATTTTCCACAAGGAGGCAACACCTAAAAATATTATAGAGCTTCTTTATACAATAATTGATAATCCAATTTCAATGTATTATGAAAATTTGAGTTGTCTTGCTACAACATATGAAGAAAAAAGTAGTTTTGATTTATTAGATAACATTAAAGAATATAGTCCAGAGATAAGATTGAGGTATAATTATTTAAAACAAGATGCTGGAAAATATAATCAATATATTATACCTATTACTTTTATAGGAAATATATCTATTAAAATTGTGATTGATGAAAAAAATAGAAAGTTAACAAATTTTGATTTTGTTGCGATTGAAAATGCGATTGATGCATTAAGGTATTCATTCACATTTGACTTTGCAAAAAACGAAATCCATAAAAAGTATCATCGAGATATTTTCTTTAATTTAGTTAACAGTCAATTAAATTATGATGATACTACTGAAGCAGCCAATATGTTAAATCTTAAAGAGGATGCTTATTATCGAATTGTATCATTTCATTCTATTCCAGAAGATCAAAAGGAAAAGTATTCTTTGGAACAATTAGATGAAGTTGACATTATTGCTGATCAAATATCAATGTTTTATCCTAAAGATCACATCTATAAAAATGTATCTCAAATCGTTATGTTACAAAAAATGGATTCTGATAAAGAAGATGATGATAGTAGGGAACGATTAAATGAGCTGATAGATATTGTAAAGAAAAGTATCAGCAAAAGAGATCAAAACACAAATTTTAATGTTGGTGTAGGAGAAATCGTTAAAGGATATAGAAATTTAAAAAACTCATATAAACAATCAAGAATAGCAATGAAATTTATGAAAATAGCTAGAAGGATTACTGGAGAGATAAATAAATCAATTGTTTATTATTCAAAATTAGGAATATTCCAATCCTTTATTGAATTGGATGACATAAATAAATTAAAAAAATATGTACCATACACAATTACTAAACTCGATAATTATGATAGAAAACATAATACAGAGTTATTACATACTTTAAATTCATACATAAGAAATAATTTAAGTGTCAAAAAGACGTCTCTAGATTTAATGATTCAATATCGATCAGCTTCTTATCGCATTAAAAAGATAAAAGAGATTACAAATATTAATTTTGATGACAACATAGAATTACTTTCAATAAGAAATGGATTAATAATTTTTGATATTATTAAGGTTTATTAGATTATTACGTAAAAGACGGTTATTACTATTAAAAACTGTCTTTTTTTATTGGAATGCTATTTTAATATACACTTTTTTTACAAAAAAAGTATTATTGATTTTCCTATTTGTTGCATTATAAAAATCATTATTAAAATTTAAAATAAAATTATAGATAAATTAATACTATTCTTATTGATCATATAAAACACATTTAAAATAGTTTTGCTTAGTTTGCGTAATAGGATGTAATCAAATAATAATGCTATGATATAGATTACGTATAATTTTCCTAGATAATATGTTGGACAGCTCATTAAGACTAAATTTAACTTATTGAAAAATTAAAAGAAAGATGGAAGAATTAAAAATTAACTTAATTCTAGGTAAAAACTATGCAAATTACTAATACAACAGATTATGCGCTTCGTATCATTGATTATTTATCTGAAAAAGGAAATTTAGCTACAGAAGCAGAATTAGCTGATAATTTAAAGATACCAATTAGAAATATATCAAAAATAATGAATATTTTAAAAAATAACAATCTAATTAATTCTGAAATGGATTTAATGGTGGCTATTCTCTTGCTAAGAATCCTGAAAGGATAAGTTATTTTGATGTTATCTCTGCAACTGAGTCTTCTATGAACTTGAATAAATGTTTAGAAAGAAATGGCGTTTGTTCAAGAAATTGTATAGAGACGTGCAATGTAAGGAAAGTATTATTAAAAGTTCAAGAAGATATTAATCAAAATCTTAAAAACATTACTTTTAAAAATTCATTTAATCCATCTGAAATCATTGAAAAAAGATATTTATTATTAAAAGTTGACCTAAACAGTTTAGATATGAATATTATTAGTATCAAATCTAAATTTAGTGATTTGTTTAATAACTATATGACATATGATGAGTTTTTATATAAATTTATCAATCATTGTGTTTCTAAAAAAGACAGAGATAGAGTAAAATCTTTTCTAATTGATTTTAAGAATAGTGAAAAATATTATCAAGATTCAAAAGTAAAATATCGCTCAGAGGATGGAAAAACATGGATGGATTTAGACAAGCGTATAGATGATACGCAAATGGTATTGATGTTTAAATCATATGAGTACATTTATGAAAATCAAGACAAGACGAATATTTCTTATTTACAACAAGACATGATGATTGTCAATGAATTTTGGGATATGGTATCTTTATTAGAAACTGTGTTAGCTCATAATAAATTAGAAGATCATGAAAGCTTTCATAATATTTCTTTCTTTACAGAACAAATATATAAGGAATTACAATTAAATTTTCCAGAATATGGCATATTGGATAATGAAATTGAAAATATTTCTAAACTAGCAACTATTCATGATATAGGGAAAATATCTACGCCTTATGAGGTACTTAATAAAAAAGGAAAACTGACAAAAGAAGAAATGGATATAGTAAAAAAACATCCTGAAGATGGAGCTAATATGGCATTAAAACTACCGAAATGTAATTCAACAAAAAAACTAGTTCATTATGCTTATAATATATGTTTGTATCATCATGAGAGATATGATGGTCATGGCTATCCTAAAGGTCTTAAAAGTGATGACATTCCTCTTGAAGCTCAAGTTGTTGGACTTGCGGATGCCTATGATGCATTAATCAGTGAAAGACCATATAAAAGAAAAATTAATCATGGTGAGGCTGTGAGAATGATTGTTAATGGTGAGTGTGGAAGTTTTTCACCAAAAGTTATTCTTTCGTTTATTATTGCTTCTATGAATAAAACATGGATTGAAAAAGTAAGTAAATAATTTAAATATTAAAGAGTAATCTAATTTTGTAAATTAAGATTGCTTTTTTTATTACATTGCTTTTTACACATAGTTTACAAAAAATGCAAGAATTCTTTTCCTATTCTGTGCATTATAGAAAGATTGTGAATATATTAGAATAATATTCAGAAATAATTATTATTTAAGATAAATTTTGCAATTTTATAAAAAAGCCGATATAAGAGGTAGCGTATAACTAAATCATCAATCACTTTATTGTAGAAAAACGAAGATATCTAAAATTTTAAAAGTTTCCTAGTTTCATGGAAGTAAGGTGATTTGTTTGTTAAACAAAATTAAAAAAATAATTTGTATAGACATAATGGTTTGGGTATGTGTTATCTCTTTGTTTTTACAAACTGTTGTTGTCTATGCGTTAAATTCATCTGATGATTCAATTTCAAAGGAAACTATTGTTGAAAATAACACAAGCTCACAATCAGATGATTCAATAGATATCAGTGATATTTATGAAAATAATGTAATAAAAATTTATAATACAAAACAGCTTCAAGCAATTGGCTCAAATTCAATTGTTACATCTACAGATAATGATGAAAGTAATTACGGTACTGGTCAACAAATTTCAGTAAATGATGAATATATAACATATTCTCTTTCTTCCAAGTATCAACTTATGAAAGATATTTCATTAAATGGAAATGACATATGGACTTTACCAAGCGACTTTACAGGCACATTTAATCATGGAACTGTAGATGAAAATTCAACATTGTATGATTCATCAACAGATACAATCTATATTTATAATGATTATCAATTAAAAATTATTCAATCGGATATTCTGAAAATGAACCTGTCATGTCTCAAGATATGTTACCAGAGTGTGTTGGGATGGGACAACCTGTTTATTCAGATAATAGTTCAAATTATCTAACTTATAGCAAATCACATAACTATGTGTTATCGAAAAACTTTACAGGTGAGATGCCAGAAACTAAAGCAAATCAAATATCAAATATAAGTACTGAAAATTGTGAAGGACGAGATTTTAATGGTCAAGTTGTTAAAACGATTGGTGATAAAACTTATATTCTTATTGGTAATGAAGAACAGTTAAGAAAAATAGGATCTGGTGTAACTGTTTATGGTGCTGTTTATCAAGTTTATTTACATGCTGCCAAATGGTATATAGATGAAGATGAAAGTGGTAATCCGATAATGCTATATGGCGGAGATGCTGATTTAAAAAAATCTCAAAATGGTAATGCAAATTTTGAATTTGGAAAAAATAATATACTTGATAAGGATAAAAAACAAAGTAAATATAGTTCGTATCCATATATATGGGGAAGATGTGGAGTCAATCAATCTACTGGTGAAATTGATCCAACATTGGATATAGATAAAGCTACCAATCAAAAATATTCAACAAATGCTAATTATATTATTTTTAGGAATATTGATTTATCCAATGAAAATTGGACACCGTTGATGTTCCAAGGAACAATGATTGGTGCAAAAGCCGATGGGCAATCAACACTATGGAATAATGATACTAGCGTTATCGATTATAGCAAAGCAACTGATTTAAATATAGGAGACAAACCAGTTATTTCTAATGTGAATGTTAGTCAAACATCTGAATTGGATGTTGGAGAACAAATGGGAGTTGGTTTCTTTGCCACATTATCAAATGAAGCAAGTGACAGTGATTTAGGATTGAGCAAAGGAACTGTAACAGTAAAAAACCTTAAATTCAATAAAATAAATGTTGATAATGAAACAACAAAAACAAAATTTGATCAAACGTTAATAAGTGGATTAACTTCAACTTTAGGATTAACATTAGGAGCACTATTAGATGGATTAACATGGTTACTTACTTTTGGAACTGTTGATGCTGGATTAAGAGACACACTCAGCAGTATATTAAATGCTCGTAAGGATGACCCAACAGCTTTAGCTACGGGATGTTTTGCAGGTCGTGTAGTGGGGGATGTAGCAATATCTGACTGTGAACTGGATGATGTGAAAGTAACAAATGTCAATAGTAATACAGGTGGATTTATTGGATACATATCTGGAAAGACGGAATATGATGGTTTATCAAAAGGATTAGGTGGAACGGCTACTCTATTGGCAAAAATTTTAAATGTGATTCCTGGTCTTGGCTTAGGTGATTTGATTACCATTCTTTTAGGAAACGCTATTCCAGTAGATAAATTGATTCCTACAAAGTATATCAATGCTTATGTTGAAAATTGTTCAATCAATAATTTAACAGGAAATATAGGAACAAATAATGATAAGATTGAAAATTCTGGTGGATTTATCGGTCAACAAAAAGGAACTGTCGTAAAAGATTGCCAAATTACAAACAGCAACTTTAATGTCAAAGCTAATAATTATAGTGGCGGATTTGTAGGATTAGCTAGAGATGATGTCATAGAAGGTACTTTATCGGGTGCTTTAGATATAGAAACTCAATTGCCTAAAATATTGCCTAAAATGAATTCTGAAAGTTTGTTTTTAAATTGTTCAGTATCTGCGAGTGATTTGACAATTTCGGGCAATGGATATCAAGGTGGTTTTGCTGGAGCAATGGCCAACACGTCGGCTATAAATTGTAATGTTAATGTTAGTGATAAATTAACGGTATCTTCCGGTGGAGATAATTCTGGTGGCTTTGCTGGAATCGCAACAATTGGATGGGCTGCTGATTTAGGGAAAGGTGATACGAAAGATAACTTATTAGGTGGAGTTGTTGACTTAGTTGTGAAACTTTTAAGCAGTAATCAAAATGCAACATCATCATTACTTTCTCTTGCTGGTGTGAGTCCTTCTCATATATTAGGATGTCAAATAAATGCTCCATGCAGTGTTGAAGGAAAAAATTACACAGGTGGATTGATAGGCAGAGGTGATGGTGTTTATCTTACAAAATCTAATACCGATAATTTAAGTAAGGTTTCATATTTTAAAAATAATATCTTTTCAATGGATGGAATCGAAGAAAAAAATATCATTATTAATGGTTTGAAATCCGTGGATGGTGAAAATTGTGTTGGTGGTATTTCTGGCTCAGTGGGAACAGCAAGTGTAGCAGGACTTTTAAATACAACTTTAGGTGTTGCAGAATATTTAGGATTTAATGCTAATTCTATTTCACTTACTGGTTCTACAGAAGGTATAACTATTGGTGGTAAAGGAAAAAGAGTTGGTGGTGCTTTTGGTGAAGCAATCGGTGGTTCTATTAGTTCGGTTACAGTAACAAATTTAAATAATATTTCAGGAGAAAATATTGTAGGTGGATTTATAGGCGTATCTGGTCCAGGTGATCTTGCAGGAACTGATAATGGTTTGACAGTAAATCTTTTAGGATTAAATTATATTTTAAAATTAAGCAATCTTCTTTCTTTAGGACAAGCTGTTGAAGTCAATATAGATTCTTCGTCTGTAAGTGGTATTAATTCTGGATTTACTGTAGAAGCTACGGGATCAAGAGAAGATAATTCAACAACTGATTATGTAGCAGCTGGATTTGTTGCTAAAAGTAATAGTACAAAAATAAATGATGCAAAAGTTAATAATTTGAAAACAGTAACTTCTACAGATGATGGAGGTTACTCTGGCGGATTTATTGGTATTTCAAAAACAGGCGGTTTAGCTGAAGTTGGAGATGAAACAGAAATAAAAAAATTGATTTCGGCTAATGGATTATTAAATGCTGTAGGATATTTAATTCCGTCATATCAACAATGTTATGTAAGTTATATAGATAATGGTGGTGTACGAGGAGATATTGCAGGAGGATTTGTTGGAGATTTCCAAAGTGGTATTGTAGAAAATGATGAAAATAATGCTTATGCAATACAAAATATTTCATATGTTAAAGGAAAAACTTATGCAGGGGGCTTCGGTGGAAAGGTTTATTCTGGAGCTTTAGCAGATTCAACAAAAGGAATAAGTATTTTAGGCGGTTTAGCAGATTTGAATATTCAAATCTCTGATTTATTGAGTTTAATACAGGTTTATATTCCTATTATTAAAAATGCTGGTGTTCAATCTAATGGATTGGTCGTTAGCTGTGATACATATAAGTCAACGGATTTAAATTCAGGTAGTGCTGGCGGATATATAGGTTATGGTAGTGCTGTAAGAGTTTCTAATAGTAGTGTAACTAAGTTAAAACATACAACAGTAAAAACACCTAATGCAAATATTAATGATACAGACAGTTCTTCTTATTTTGGAGAGTCTTCAAGTTATGCCATTTCAGCACCTAAAAATGCTGGAGGCTATGTAGGAAAATTAGATATAGGTTCTACGGCATCTGTTGGTGGTGGATTGAAGGCATTGGGAACAAATGTAAATTTGGCAAATATTTTATCTGCGTTAGATGTAACAGCTTCTAAAATTGAAAATTCAGATGTAACTGGTGCGGTTGGTGGTTTTTCTGTTAAAGCAAATGGTTTGGATGAAAATAAAACAATTGGTAATGCAGGTGGCTTTGTTGGAACCGACTATGGTTCACAAATTCAAAATAGCAATGTCAATAATTTCTCTTACATCATAGGTCAAGAAACTGCTGGTGGTTATGCAGGAAATATTCAACCAGGAAGTGTTGCAGATGTATTAGGTAAAACGGAAATCTTAAAAGGATTAATTTCAGTAGATAGTTTAACAAGTGTGTTGCAATCATTTATTCCTATGATCTATAATTCTCAAACTACTTGTATTCCTTGTGGTGGAGCAGTTCGTGCAGATGCCATAAGTAATGAAACATTAAAAGGATGCGCGGGAGGTTATGTGGGTTATAACCTAGGTGGTCGTATTGAAGGAAATTCTACAAGAAAATGGAATGGAAAAATACCTACAGTTCAAAAAGAATGTGCAGTCTATAGGTTAAGAGCTGTTTATGGATATGAATATGCGGGAGGATTTAGTGGCAGAACGGATTGTGCCAATACAGTTGATACGGGAAATATCAGTGTTCTTTATGGACTCATTAATTTAGATAATCCATTATCAGCCTTGAGTGCTGTTTATCCAACTGAAACTAATACAGCAACTTATGGACCACTTCGAGGTTTAACAACTGAAGTATGGAATTCTTGGGTAAAAGCAGTAGGAGTCAATGGTGCTTATGGTAAAAAATTCCAAGAACTTGGAGAAGTTGATAATCAAGACGAGTTAGATAAAATTATTGATCAATATGCCTATGGCTATGAAGTAAAAGCTGGAAGAACAAATGCTGGTTCAAACGATTATCAAGGCGGTATTGCTGGTGGTTATGTTGGTCAAATGAATGGAGGAAAAGTAACTTTTGCTAATGCTAGAGATTTAAAAGATGTTACAGCTTTAAAAAGCAGTGGTGGTTTTGCTGGTGAAATGATTTCATCAGGAGTTGCTAATGTTGGAGATATAAACTTAGGTAATAAATTAAATGTGGTAGGCTCACTTCCAATATTGCAAAGTTTCATTCCTGTGGTAAAAACTTCATCTGTTACAGGTTATCAATCAGGAGCAACAATATCTACTACTGGAACTGATTTTGATAATGATGAAGGAAACAGTGGTGGATTTGTTGGAAAAGTTGTTGGTGGAAAAATAGAAGGAACACAAGATCAATATTGTTTGGCTGATCAATTAAAAGTAATCAACGGTAGTCAAAATGTTGGAGGTTTTGCTGGTAATATTCAACCAGGAAGTGCTGTGACTTTGAATACTTCATCCAATACAGGATTATTATCAAAACTACTTAAGTATTTATTAGGCAATGCAGGAAGTCTTGCCAAAGTATTGAATGCGACTCTTTCAATAGTTGATTATGCCAAGGTGGATGCATGGAATGATTATGGATTAAGTGTTAACGGTTCATATACATTAGAAAATGATGAAAATACAAAATATGCAAATCAAGCAGGTGGTTTTGTAGGTACTGCAGGAGGAGCAATTTTTGGTGATAAAGATGCAAATTCAGTAAGAGTTGAGGCAAATAATATTAGAAATGTTGTTGGTGGAAGACATGTTGGTGGGTTCTTTGGATTAGCTGATGTTTCTTCTGTTGCTCAAGTTGGAAATGATGATTCTGATCAAATTCTAAATCTGATTAAATTAGGAAATATTGATGTATTAGATGCCTTTAGAACTTATGTTTATCAAGCAAAAGTAACTGGATCAAATGATAATGGACTTTCAGTATGTGCAAATGATGAAAGTCAGGAAGGAACATTGGACAGTAAAGTACAGACAGGAAATGCAGGTGGATTTGGTGGAAGTTTGCTAGATGGTTCGGTAAAAAATTCGAGTGTTACTAGATTAAATAAAGTCAAAGCTAAAAACTATGCCGGTGGTTTTGTTGGTCACATGGGAAAGAGTGGTGTGGTTGATCTAGATGAAGCTGGTGTTGGTACAGGAAAATTATTAAATGCCACAGCTGGTGTCTTAGATATTTTTGGTTCTCATAGTGACAACTGTTCAGTTATTGGTATTCCAGTTGGATTTACTATTTCAAGTGAAAGTGGTAAGGAACCTATTTCTGGTGGTTTTGTTGGTTATGCTGATTTAGGAAGAATGAGCAATTGCAATGTAGAAAACATAAAGAAAGTGGCTAGTGATCAAATAGCAGGAGGCTTTGTTGGTAAAACAAGTTTTGAATATTTAGCTAATATTGACTTAGGTTCTAGCTATTTATTGGATCCGATACTTTCAATCGTCAATAAACTTCTAGATATTCTATATGTGGGAGATTTAGAAAATGTTGGCCTTATAAATATCAATTTAGGTTCACTATTAAAATTACAAGTTTTAGCTAAAGGAAATGCTTTATCAGTTACTTTGTTAGGATTAACTATTTCAGTAGCACTTGATAAAGATAGAGGAGATGGAACAAGTGACCTGGCAAAAATAACAATTGGTGATTCTTATATAGAAATCCCATGTTCAAATATTGATGGAAATCATATTGCTGACAGTGAGAAAGAAAATATTAAAGTAGGACTTATCAAATCAAACAGAACAAAAGTAGATGGATGCTCGATAACAGGTATTCATGATGGATATGATGTTTTTGGTGGAAAAGCAAATGATTCACATGATGGAAGTGAAGAAAATGGTCAAGCAGGTGGATTTATTGGTTATAACAATGAAGGATTGATTGAAAACAATGAAATGTATTTAGCTGATACGATTAGAGGAACAAGCAATCAAATAGGACCTTTTTCTGGAACAACGTCTTTAAATTCTAGTTATGACTTTAATACAAAGAAGAATATTGAAGGTAAAGATAATACGTACAGGATTTATAGAACAAGAAGTGATTCCTTGATTGATATTATAAAAAATTCATCTTTGTATAGTAAAAAGGATTCAGATTTTGATAATTGGAATGTCTTCAAAATAAGCCATTATGATAAGGTACAAAAATATGATGACTTAAAAGATGCCAAATTAGCAAATGAAACAGAAAGTGAAACCGTTGATTTAAATGCCTATGTCTCTCCAGCAAAAGCTGTATTGATGGATGATACAGAAGTATCTGATAACGAAGATGGTACGACACCTGTCCCTTCAGATACACAAGATCCTTGCAATGAAAAAGTAAACATTACTATCAATAAGCTATGGAAAGATTTAAGTGATAAACAAAAAGAACGTCCAGATACGATTACAGTGACGTTAACAAGAACATATATGAAAGGAAGTGATGAAATATCAGAGAAAGTAGGGGATTATACTTTATCAACTAATGATGTAACTGATTCTAAAAATACTTGGCAAACAATTATTAAAGGATTAGATGCCTATACAACATTAGATGATGGAAGTAAAGCTTATTATACTTATTCAGTTACAGAGTCCGAAGTAGAAAATTATATAACGTCTATTGAAGAATCTGATGATGGATATACGTTTACGATAACAAATAAAGATATGCCTCTTTTACCAAACTTAGGTGGAAAAGGAACAATGTTATTTGTTTTAGTAGGTATAGTAGGTGTATTAGCAGTTTTGTTATCGTACAAAAAAAGTAAAAAAGCGAATAATATTAAAGAATAGAGGAATATGAAAATGAAAAACAAATTAAAAAAAGTAATAGCATATGTACTTTCATTTATGATGCTATTTACAATGTCAGCAATGAATATTGGTTCGGTATCTGCTGCAAGTACAGGCAGTATAACTGTTCATACTGGTAAACATGATGTAAATGGAGTTAATTTCAATGCTTACAGACTAATGGATGCAACTGTATCTGGAGAAAAGGTAAGCTATTCAATTAATCCTAAGTTTGCAAATTTCTTCACTAATGATTTACTAAGTGGGACAGCAGGTGATGATTTAGATGTCAAAGCTTATAATTATATTAAAGCGAATGTTTCTACAACAAACTTTCAAAATAA
>ERZ791931.2099-NODE-2099-length-12423-cov-2.549240_pt1 | contig 12423 bp, 12 predicted proteins | sample MGYA00510127_ERZ791931 | MGnify/ENA primary metagenome ERZ791931 (study PRJEB30046, sample SAMN00792067) | human gut metagenome | study: EMG produced TPA metagenomics assembly of the A metagenome-wide association study of gut microbiota in type 2... | reverse complement strand
TGGACCTCCGCCGCCGCGCTCGCGACCCTCGCGCTGGTATGGGCCGGCGGGGAGTGCGCCGCGCGGCTTGCGGGCGGAACGGCCTTTTCGGCCCTGGGAGGCCTCACGGCATGGAGACGCCTTTTCGGACACTATTAAGGCACTGAAAATTTTTCGTTATCATAAATTCTTGTTACCTTTACCATGGCAACCGAAGTTACCGAACTCAAAATACGAGTTACGATGATTAACGACAAGGTGAGAATGTATCTGCTGCCGCCGCTTTTCAATGCGGCAGTCAGAGCCGGAGCCTCGATCATGCGCGTTTACAAGAATCTCGACGATTACGATATAAGTCTCAAAGACGACAAAACCCCGATCACGCTGGCCGACCGCGTCGCGCACAAGACCATCCGCGAGTACCTCGGTCCCACACGTATCCCGATCCTTTCGGAAGAGGGTCGGAAGATGCGCTACGAAGAGCGCCGCAACTGGGAGCTTTACTGGCTGGTCGATCCGCTGGACGGCACGGTCGAATTTATCAAAGGCAACAACGAATTTACGGTCAACATCGCCCTGATGGAGAATAACGTCTGCATGGGGGCGGTTATTTATGTTCCCTATTTCGAAAAGATGTACATTGCGGGCCGCGATTCGGGTTCGTACCTCAAGGAGCATATCGCGCCGGACGCCGCCGCGGAGTATACCTACGACGAGATCGTCCGCAATTGGACGCCGCTGCCGCTGGCCGGGGAGGGGCCTCACGACCATCCGCGCGTGGCCCTTTCGCGTTCGCACCAGACGCCCGAGACCCGTGAGCATGTCGCCCGCCTTCGCGAGCGGCACCCCGATCTGGAGATCGTCGAGCAGGGCAGTTCCTACAAATTCTGCCTGCTGGCCGAAGGCCGCGTCGACTACTACGTCCGCACGACGCACACCTACGAGTGGGACACGGCGGCGGGGGAGCTGATTCTCGCCGAGGCCGGCGGCAGCACCCGTACGCTTCCCGACGGCCGGGAGCTGCTCTACAACGAGGAGGACCTCCGCAATCCGTGGTTCGTCTGCCGGTCGAAGTTCTCGAAGATATAGGTGGTTTTGCGAGCCGGTTTTCGTTCTGCGCCGGTTGCGTTCGATCGTCGCCTCTGCCGCCTGCGGCGGTATTTGCAGCAGCGGTTGGCCGGGATCGGACCGGCGAATGCCTGTCTGCTTTTCGGGTCTCTCCTATGAATTCTTGCTGATATGCTCGATGTCGCAGGCGCCGCAGTTGCCCGAGCAGCCCGCGACGCCCTGTCCGTCGGAGCAGTCGGCTCCGCCGTCCGCCTCGCGCGTCTCGTGCACGGCGCATTTGATGCCGAGTTTCTGCATGTTTTTATTGGTCGATATTTCCGAGTCGATGTTGTGCCCCTTGATCATCAGCGTGAGGGACATGCCCAGTACGAACAGCCCGACGGCGAGTATGGCGCAAAGCAGGAGGATTAACCACGTTGGCATAGGATTCCGTTTTTTTACTACCCGAAATTTGGGGTTTCGGGGACAAATGTATACATTTGTAAGATAAATTGCAAAAATGTTGCCCGGACCTTCCGGGCGACGTATTGTGCTGACTAAACAGACGCAACTATGAAAATCGTGATAGCGGGTGCCGGCGAGATGGGCAGTCACCTGGCCCGTATGCTCAGCGGCAACGGCCACGACATCACCATCATCGACAGCGACCAGAAGCTGCTCTCCGAGGTGGGCAGTCTGGCCGACGTGATCACCGTCGAGGGCGACTCGACGACCTTCGCCGTGCTGCGCGAGGCTTCGGTGCGCAAATGCGACCTGTTCATCGCCGTCAACCACGAGGAGAACGACAACGTCGTGGCGGCGATGCTGGCCAAGAAGCTCGGTGCGCGGAAATCCATCGCCCGCATCGACAACAACGAATACCTCGAACCCAACAACAAGGAGATGTTCATCGACATGGGCATCGACTACCTGTTCTACCCCGAGAAGGTCGCGGCCCGCGAGGTGATCAACCTGCTGGGACACACTTCGACCACGGAGTACGTCGATTTTTCGAGCGGCAAACTCTCGCTCGTGGTTTTCCGCCTCGAACCGGCCTCGCCGCTGGTGGGGGAGGTGCTCACGGGCTTCGACGACGACCAGGCCCCGTTGAGCTACCGCACGGTGGCCATCACGCGCGGCGGGCAGACGATCATTCCGCGCGAGGGCGAACAGTTCATGGAGGGCGACGTGATCTATGTCATCGCGCGTCAGGACGCCGTGCGGGAGGTGATGGAGTTTTCGGGCCAGTCGAACATCGAGATCAAGAACATGATGATCCTCGGCGGTTCGCGCATCGGCATCCGCATCGCCACCGAGTTGCAGGACGAGGTGAACATCAAACTGATCGACTACAACGCCGAGAAGGCCTACCGGCTGGCCGAGACGCTCGACAAGACGCTGATCATCAACGAGGACGGCCGCAACACCGAGGCGATGATGGAGGAGGGGCTTTCGAACATGGACGCCTTCGTTGCCGTGACGGGGCGCAGCGAGACCAACATCCTGGCGGCGATGCTCGCCAAGCGCATGGGGGTCAAGAAGGTGATCGCCGAGGTCGAGAATCTCAATTACATAAACCTCGCCGAGTCGATCGGCATCGACACGATCATCAACAAGAAGCTGGTTACCGCGTCGAACATTTTCCGCTTCACGATGTCGACCGACGTGCAGGCCATCAAATGCCTGACGGGGAGCGACGCCGAGGTGCTGGAGTTCATCGTGAAACCCAACTCCCCGGCCACGAAGGTGCGGATCAAGGACCTCGGGCTGCCGGAGGATACGATCATCGGCGGCATCGTCCGCGGCGACAAGGTTTTCATCGCCGTCGACAACATGGAAATAATCCCCTACGACCGCGTGGTGGTCTTCGCCATGCCCGGTTCGGTGGGGAAGGTAGGGTATTATTTTAATTAAGAATTCACAATTCAGAATTCACAATTCTGAATTGCAGCGCATCATGTCTTTTCGAAACATAATTCTCAAAGCCTGGTTCTCGCAGCGCGAGCGGGCCATCGACCGTTTTCGCCGCCGTCCTGTCGAGACGCAGGCGCGGATGTTCCGGCAGCTGCTGCGCCGGGGACGCTTCACGGAGTTCGGCGACCGCTACGACCTGCGGCATATCCGTTCGGTGGAGCGGTTCCAGTCGCAGGTGGAGACTTTCGACTATGAGACCTTCAAGCCCTATATCGAACGGATGATGGAGGGCGTGCGGAGCGTCACGGCTCCGGGTCGGGTGTCGCTGTTCGCCCGTTCGTCGGGCACGACCTCCGACAGGAGCAAATACATTCCCGTGACGATGGAGTCGCTGTGGTGGAACCATACGCTGGGCATGCGCGACGTGGCGACGGTCTTTTCGGCCAACAATCCGAAGACCCGCGTTTTCGAGGGCAAGACCCTGACGCTCGGCGGGTCGTGCAGCCGCGAGGGCCGCAACCTGGTCGGCGACCTCTCGGCGCTGCTGATCCACGAGACGACCTTCTGGAGCGGCTGGTTCCGGGCGCCGCGGACCGAGACGGCGATCATTCCCGATTTCGACGAGAAGTGCGCCGCCATCTGCCGCCAGTGCGTCGGCGAACCGATCACGGCCTTTGCGGGCGTCCCGTCATGGAACCTCGCGCTGATGCGCCGCGTGCTGGAGTATACGGGCCGGAAAAATCTGCTGGAGGTGTGGCCCCGGCTGGAGATGTTCGCCCACGGAGGCGTGGAGTTCGCGCCCTACCGGACGTCGTTCGAGGAGCTGATCCCTTCGGAGAAGATGAAATACATGGAGACCTACAACGCTTCGGAGGGATTCTTCGCCATGGCCGACGACCCGTCGCGCAGCGACATGCTGCTGATGCTGGATTACGGAACCTTCTTCGAGTTCCGCAGCGGGACGCAGATCGTGCCGCTCGAAGGCGTGGAGTGCGGCAAGGTCTACGCCGTGCTGATCACCTCGAACAACGGCCTGTGGCGTTACGAGATCGGCGACACGGTGGAATTCACCTCGACGAATCCCTACCGCATCCGCTTCGCGGGCCGCACGCGGCAGTATATCAACGTTTTCGGCGAGGAGCTGATCGTCGACAACGCCGAGCATGCGCTGCTGGCCGCCTGCCGGAAGACGGGGGCCGTCGTGAGCGAATACAGCGTCGCGCCGTGCTACATGTCGCTCCGCGAACGGGGCGCGCACGAGTGGATCGTGGAGTTCGAACGCGAGCCGGACAGCCTCGAACGTTTCGCCGAGGCGCTCGACGGGGAGTTGCGGGCCGTCAATTCGGACTACGACGCCAAGCGGCGGACCACGCTCGAACGCCAGCGTCTGACGGTTGTGGAGCGGGGGCGGTTCCTCGCGTGGATGCGCGCGCGGGGTAAAAACAAGGTTCCGCGGCTGGTGAACGACCGCCGCGTGGCCGACGAGATACTGGCTTTTCAGACCGAACAGACCCTTTGAGGCTGTCTGTCCGCATTTTGGCCGCGCTGCGAGAAGCCCCTCCCGAGGGCCGTTTAAGAAACGGCTTTTGGGAATGGAAGCGTGGAATTGAGTCCGGATGCAGTGACTTTGCATCGCCCCTGAATCCCGGCTTTTAGCCGGGTAGAGTCAGGCTTGTAAAACGAGGCCGAAGGCGGCGGGATATGCGCTTCGGAGACCGGAAAACGAATGAGAAACGTAAAATAACACCTATACTGCCATGTACATAGCCATAGCCGGAAACATCGGGAGCGGCAAGACGACGCTTACCCAGATCCTTACGAAGCGCTACGACGCCAAGTGCTACCTCGAGGAGTGCGACAATCCCTATATCGGCGACTTCTACGAGGATATGAACCGCTGGGCGTTCAATCTTCAGATTTCGTTCCTCGGGAGCCGCATCCAGCAGACGATGGACATGATCTCCGACTGCAAGTCGGGGGTGATCTTCCAGGACCGCACGATCTACGAGGATGCGCACATCTTCGCCGACAACCTGCATGAAATGGGGCTGATGGCCACGCGCGACATCGAGACCTACATGAAGATTTTCCGGCTGGTGACGACGCTCATTCCCAAACCCGACTTGCTGATCTACCTCAAGGCGAGCGTCCCGACGCTCATTTCGCAGATCCGCAAGCGCGGCCGCGAGTACGAAATGAACATCGACGAACTGTACCTCAAGCGGCTGAACAACAAATACAACCACTGGATCGACACCATTTACGAGGGCGAGGTGCTCGTCGTGGACAAGGACCACGAGGATTTCGTCTCGAACCCTGCGGTGCTGGAACGGATCTGCGCGCGCCTCGACGCGCTCAAAGCGAAGAAATAGCGCATGACGCTGCCTGCGAAATTCGTGGAGCGGGTCCTGCGCGACCTCGGCGGGACGGAGGGCGCGGCCCTCTGCGCGGCGCTCGACGCGGAGCCGCCGGTATCGGTGCGGCTGAACCCTGCCAAGACCGGGGCGGACACGCTTCCCGCCGGACCTGACGCCGGGCTTCCCGTTCCGGAGGCTGCGGGGCTTCCCGCTCTGGCGATCGCCGGGCGCGTGCCGTGGAGCCGCGACGGGCGTTACCTCGCCGTGCGTCCCTCCTTCACGCTCGATCCCGACTTCCATGCCGGGGCCTACTATGTCCAGGAGGCTTCGTCGCAGTTCGTGGGACACCTGCTCGCTGCGGTCCGCACCGAAGGGGCGCGCATCCTCGACCTGTGTGCAGCTCCGGGCGGCAAGACGACGCTCTACGCCTCGCTGGCCGGACCCGACGGGCTGGTCGTCGCCAACGAGATCGACCGCCGCCGCGCCTCGGTGCTGGCGGACAACGTGCGCAAGTGGGGTACGGGCAACGTGGCCGTCACGACCTGCGAGCCGCGTGCGCTGGGCGATTTCGAGGCGTGGTTCGACGTGGTGGCCGTCGATGCCCCCTGCTCGGGCGAGGGGATGTTCCGCAAGGACCCCGACGCCCGCGGCGAATGGAGCGAAGGCAACGTGAAACAGTGCGCCGCGCGGCAGGATGAAATCCTGCGCGAGGCGTGGCGGGCGCTGCGGCCGGGCGGCACGCTCGTGTACAGCACCTGCACGTTCAACCGCGACGAGGACGAAGGCGCGCTGGAGCGGATGGCGGCGTGGGCCGGCGACGAGATCGCCGAGTCGGAAGAAACGGCTGTGGAAGATGCGTGGGGCATCGTTTGCGGGCGTGTCGGAGCGTTCCGCACGTTCCGGTTCTATCCCCACCGGACCTGCGGCGAAGGGTTCTTCGCCGCCGTGGCCCGCAAATCGTTCGACGCCGGGGGGCGCGTGCGCGCGCCGAAGGCGCGTCGCACGGTATTTGCGGCCGTGGACCGGAAGACCGCCGGCGAACTGGCCCGCTGGGGGCGGAATCCCGGCGGTATGCACTTCGCAGCGGTGGCCGACACCTGCTATGCATGGTACGCCGCGCAGGCCGACGCCGTGCGGACGCTCTCCGAGGCGTTGCCCGTGATCTATTCGGGCGTGGCGCTGGGGCAGGTGTTCAAGGGAGTGCTGAAACCCGATCCCGCGCTGGCTTTTTTCGATGGGATGAACCGCGGGGCGCTGCCTGCGGCGGAACTGGACGACGAAGAGACGCTGCGCTTCCTGCGCCGGCAGGACATCGCCGCCGGAGGGCTGGCCGAGGGGATGAACCTCGTCTGCTCGCGGGGGCGTGCGCTGGGATTCGCCAAACGGATCGGCGCACGGGTTAATAACCTGTATCCCAGCTCATTGCGAATTATAAAACAATAGATATGGCCGATAAACTTTTTTATTCGATGGGCGAGGTGGCCGAGATGTTCGACGTCAACACGTCGTTGATCCGCCACTGGGAGTCGCAGTTCAGCATTCTCCGCCCCAAGCGCAACAAGAAAGGCAACCGCCTCTTCTCGCCGGAGGACGTCGAGAACCTCAAGATGATCTACCACCTGGTCAAGGAGCGCGGCATGACGCTCGAAGGGGCCAAGAAGGCGCTCCGGAAGGCGCCCTCCGAGAGCGGCGTGGACCGTGATGCCGAACTGATGGAGCGGTTGCAGCGTATCCGCGCCCTGCTGGTCGAGGTTCGCGAGGACCTGAAAGCCGGGGAGGGTGAGATCGTGACTGCTTCGGATGCCGATATGACCGATGTCGATGCCTCCGCTGCTGCCGCCGCTGATACCGCTGCCGCCGCCGAAACGCCCGTGCGCCGCCGCCGGGCCAAGGCCGTGGTGAAGATCGACGAACCGTCGGACGATGCCGCCGGGAAAGCCGCCGGGAAAGCCGCCGGGGATTCCTCGGCGCAGCCTGCCGTCAAACGCAGCGTCCGCAGGCCCCGCCGCAAGAAGGAGGAGGCCGAAACCAAAGAGCTGTTCGCGTTTTACGAACAATCCTTATTTTGAGCATTGTCCGTAAAGACGCTCTCGATCCGCGCGGGGTATTGTTCAAGAATTCGCGGCTTTACCGGGCGTATTCACGGCGTGCCGCCGTCTTCGCAAGCCCCCGCCCCGGCGGGGCGTAATGCCGCGAAGCGACAGACCGGCTAAAAGCACAGGTGCAGGCGGCGAAGAACTCCTGAATGCTGTATAATATAATTAACTCATATGATTATCAGACAAATAACCGACGTCATCGAACGCTTTGCCCCACTTGAGTGGCAGGAATCGTATGACAATGCGGGACTTATCGTCGGCCGCCCCGACGACGAGGGGCACAAGGCCCTGCTGGCCGTGGATGTTACCGAAGAGGTGCTGGACGAGGCCGAAGCCGAAGGGTGCGATCTGGTGATCACGCATCATCCGATCGTCTTCCGCGCGCTCAAGCGGTTCAACTCGGCTGATCCCGTCGAGCGGTGCGTCGAGCGGGCCATCCGCAGCCGGATCGCGCTCTACGCCTGCCACACCAACCTCGACAGCGCCCCCGGGGGCATGAGCTGGCGGCTGGCCGAAATGCTGGGCGTGGGGAACCTTCGGGTTCTCCAGCCTTCGGAGACCGGGGACGGCGCGGGGTTCGGCGTCGTGGGCGAACTGCCGGAAGCTGTTGACACCGTGGAGTTTATGCGGATCATCCAACGGCGGCTTGAGGTGAGCGTCGTACGGTACAGTGACATAGCGACATCCGGGGTGCGCCGCGTGGCGGTCTGCACCGGGGCCGGGGCCTCGCTGATCGGCGAAGCGCGCCGTGCCGGGGCCGACATCTACATCACCGCCGACATGAAGTACAACGACTTCATGACGCCCGACAAGGCCCTCACGGTGGCGGATATAGGTCATTTCGAAAGCGAATATTGCGCAATTCAATTAATATTTGATATTTTATCGAAAAATTTATGTACCTTTGCGGTTCGCAAGAGTGAACGCTCGCGCAATCCGGTAAACTATCTGGTTTAAGTCTAAACTATAAAGACAACATATGGCAACGCAAAAGAAGACGGCCGACGTCGATTATTCGATGCAGGAGAAGATCATGGCGCTCTATGAGCTGCAGAAGATCGACAGCAAGATCGACGAAATCAACAAGGTGAAAGGCGAACTGCCTCTCGAGGTTCAGGACCTCGAGGATGAGATGGCCGGGATGAAGACCCGCATCGAACACATCAACGCCGAGATCGAGGAGCTGAACACGCTGACCAAGCAGCGCAAGCGCGAGGTGGACCAGGCTAAAATCATGATCGGCAACTACAAGGAGCAGCAGAACAACGTGCGCAACAACCGCGAGTTCGACGCCATCACCAAGGAGATCGAGTATCAGGAGCTTGAAATCGAGCTGGCCGAGAAGCGCCTGAAGGAGTATTCCGCCGGCGTGAAGGCCAAGAAACTCCAGCTGGAGGAGGTCGAGAACCTCTCCGTAGAGCGCGCTGCCGACCTCGCGGCCAAGAAGGCCGAACTGGAGGGCATCGAGGCCGAGACGGCTCCGCTGGTGGCGGAATACGCCGCACAGGGCGAGCGTGTCAAGGAGAAGATCGACGAGCGTCTGCTGGCGGCTTACGACCGCATCCGCCGCAACGTCCGCAACGGACTGGCGGTGGTGACCGTCAAGCGCGACGCCTGCGGAGGCTGCTTCAACCGCATCCCGCCCCAGCGTCAGGTGGACATCCGCCAGGGCAAGAAGATCATTATCTGCGAATACTGCGGCCGCATCCTCGTCGCCGATCCCGACGAAACGCAGGAATAGAGACGATACGAACAGCGAAAAGGCTTCCGGAAAACCGGGAGCCTTTTTTGTTTTTAAATATTTTTGTAAATGCGGGAATGTTAATTTATTAACATCGAAAATCTTTCCGACTTTTGCAAATAATCCTTAACTTTGCAAAGTTGTAATTTCCGGACTTAAATTATTCGCATGAAAATAGCCATAGCTCAGCTGAATTACACGATCGGAGACGTGGACGGCAATGCCTCGAAGATCATCGACTCCATTCACAAGGCGAAAGCGCAGCATGCCGACCTGGTGATTTTCGCCGAACAGGCCGTGAGCGGAACCCCCGCCTTCGACCTGCTGCGCAAGACGACCTTCCTCGAACTCTGCGAGGACGCTCTGGTCGAAATAGCCTCGTGCTGCGACGGCATCGCCGCCATCGTCGGTCTTCCGATCCTCACGGCGGACGGCACGATCAGCGCCGCGGCGCTGATCCAGGATCGCAAGGTGCTGCGCTACATCGGCAAGAAATACATCACGGCGCGCCGTGAAATGGGTTTCCTGGTCCCTTCGAAAGGCTATGAATACGCCACGATCAAGGGCCATAAGTGCGCGATCATCGTGGGCGACGATTTGAGCCGCGAGCGCGACTTCGACCAGTCGGTCGAAACGGTCATCTCGATCAACGCCCGCAAATACGGCAAGGGAACCATGACCTACCGTTACGAGATGATGCGCAACCTGGCTTTCGTCGAGAGCAAGAATCTCGTGCTGGTCAATCAGGTGGGCGGTTCGACCGACATCGTCTACGACGGCACGTCGGGCGCGCTGAACAGCCGCGGCGAACTGGTGCTGATGATGAAGAATTTCGAGGAGGATTTCCAGATTTTCGATACGAAGGCGTCCGCCCGGCCGATCTCGATCCCCTCGACCTACAACGACCGCACGCGTCTGGTCTACGAGGCGGCACGCTGCGGACTGCGGGACTTCTTCCGCAAGAACGGCTACCGGAAGGCTTCGATCGGCCTGTCGGGCGGCATCGACTCGGCCGTGGTGGCCTCGATCGCCGCCGATGCGCTGGGGGCGGAGAATGTCCGCGCGCTGCTGATGCCCTCGCCCTTCTCGTCCCTCGAGTCGGTGGAGGACGCCAAGGAGCTGGCGCGCAACCTCGGCATCGAATACAACGTCATTCCGATCTCGGAAATCTATACCAGCGTGGTGAACACCCTCAAGCCGGTCATCGGCGGCACGGAGTTCGACGCCACGGAGGAGAATATCCAGACGCGTATCCGCACGGTGCTGCTGATGGCCCTCCAGAACAAAACGGACTACATCCTGCTGAACTCCTCGAACAAGAGCGAGAACGCACTGGGGCTCTGCACCCTGTACGGCGACACGGCAGGCGCTTTCAGCCCCACGGGCGACCTTTACAAGAGCGAAATGTACGACGTGGCACGCTATATCAACCGGACGCAGGGCAACCCGATTCCCGAAAGCATCCTGACCAAGGAACCTTCGTCGGAACTGCATCCCGGACAGAAGGACAGCGACATTCTGCCGCCCTACGAGGTGGTGGACGCCATCCTGTTCCGCATGATCGAGGAGGGGCAGCACCGCGAGGAGATCGTCAACGCGGGCTTCGACTCGGAGGTGGTGGAGAAAATTCACGGCATGATCATGCGCAACGAGAAGAAACGCTACCAGTTTCCGCCCGTGCTGCGGCTCTCGTCGTGCACGTTCGGACATGAGCGGCTGATGCCCCTCACCAACAAATACGGAGATTAGGGCGTGGCGGATTTGATCGAACACTGCGGCGTGGTGGAACGCACGGAACGCGACACGGTCTATGTGAGGATCACCTCCCACAGTGCCTGCGGTACCTGCAAGGCCCGCGAAGCGTGCGGCCTGGCCGAGGCGCAGGACAAGATCGTGGCCGTGAAGAGTCCCGACGCGGCGCAGTTCGCCGTCGGGGAACAGGTTATCGTCGGCGTCCGTCGTAGTGCGGGCGCTGTCGCTGTTATACTGGCCTATGTCGGGGCGCTGGCCGTGCTGCTGGCCGTGCTGGTCGCCGCCGTTGCGGTGCTCGGCTGGAGCGAAGGCCGCGGCGCGCTGGCCGCACTGGGAGCCGTGGGTGTCTATTACTGCGTATTATGGCTCTTCAGGCATAAAATCGAACACACAATTCATTTCTCAATAACCAAACACTACTGATGGAAGTATTACTTTACACAATCCTGACGCTTTGTGCGCTGGGAGTGCTTTCCGCGGTGATCCTTTACTTCGTGGCCCAAAAATTCAGGGTCGAGGAAGATCCCCGGATCGACGAGGTGGAGAAGATGCTGCCGGGCGCCAACTGCGGCGGCTGCGGCTTCGCCGGGTGCCGCGGCATGGCCGACGCGCTCGTGAAGCGCGACGACGGCGCTCTTCTGCCCCGTGGGCGGCGGCGACTGCATGAAGGCTGTTGCGGCCTACCTCGGCAAGTCGGCACCGGAAAAGGAGCCGCAGGTGGCCACCGTGCGCTGCGGCGGCACCTGCGACAAGCGCCCCCGCACCAACGAGTACAACGGTGCCAGGTCGTGCGCCGTGGCGTCGTCGCTCTATGTGGGCGAGACGGGTTGCGCATTCGGCTGCCTCGGGTTCGGGGACTGCGTCGTCTCGTGTGCGTTCGATGCGATCCGCATGAATCCCGCGACGGGGCTTCCCGAAGTCGACCCCGACAAATGTACGGCCTGCGGGGCCTGCGTGAAGGCGTGTCCCAAAATGATTATCGAATTGCGCAAGAAGTGGCCGAAGAACCGGGCGGTGTACGTGTCGTGCGTGTCGAAGGACAAGGGCGCCGTGGTGATGAAGGCCTGCAAGGCGGGTTGCATCGGATGCGGCAAATGCCAGAAGGTCTGCGCGTTCGGTGCAATCACCATTGAAAACAACCTCGCCTATATCGACCCGCAGAAGTGCAAGCTCTGCCGTAAGTGCGTGAACGAGTGCCCGACGGGTGCCATCGTGCTGGCGGGCATGGATCCGCTGCCCAAGGTCCCGAAGGCACCGGCTGCCCCTAAAGCCTCACCTGCTGCTAAGGAGGCTTCTGCCGGAGTCCCGACAGCGCCCGATGCCGGGGCTACCCCGGCTGTGTCGGCTGCCGAAACTCCGAAAGCCGAATAAGTACCGTCAAATCAGAGAAACACAAGATATGAAGACATTTCCAATAGGCGGAGTCCATCCGTCGGAAAATAAACTGAGCGGCGCCAAACCGATCGAGGTGCTTCCGCTGCCCGACGTGGTGACGATCCCGCTCGCACAGCACATCGGCGCCCCGGCGGTGGCC
>ERZ791931.2095-NODE-2095-length-12448-cov-3.039296_pt1 | contig 12448 bp, 4 predicted proteins | sample MGYA00510127_ERZ791931 | MGnify/ENA primary metagenome ERZ791931 (study PRJEB30046, sample SAMN00792067) | human gut metagenome | study: EMG produced TPA metagenomics assembly of the A metagenome-wide association study of gut microbiota in type 2... | reverse complement strand
TTGGGACAAGACCGATTGCCTTCCATCAATGCCCGGTGGATAAAACTTGCCCGCGAACTGAACGATACGGTACAGATTAGTGATGCCCATAACAACTTGATTTCTCATTATTATCAGTTGGGGGACATTGACCACCTGAAAGCCGCAACCTATGAATATATGGACTGGTGCCGGAAATACCAACGGACACGAGACCGGTATATGGCGTGGCGGCAGTACATTCAGCGTATGACGGAGAAAGGTATGCAGGAGGAGGCGATGGCTGAAACCGTCAGGCTCCATCAGGATGCCGAGCAAGCCCGGGACAAATACGGATTGGCATGTGGCGAAATGTGCATCGGGTATAACCATCGGGTCTTTGGAAACAACGTAAAACTGTGTATAGAGAATTACAACAATGCACTGAAACTTTTCGAGGAAGGCAGCTATTATCGTGACGCATACGTGGTGTTGCTTAATATTATCCAGACTTATCTTTCACGCAGTGAGTATGCAGAGGCCGGCGAGTATCTGAGTAAATTGTCGCAACTGGAGGACAAACTGGACCGTAAACAAGTCAGCATAGACCCTTCCCTGCACCTGCGTTTCTGTGAATTCAGGGTTATAGGCTTATTGGCCAATGAAGGTAGAAAGGCTACTGAGCCTTATATTGAGGAGACCGACCGCTTCTACCGTCAACATCCGGAGAGCTCGACGCCCGAAGCATGGTTTGGCTATAAGATAATGTGTTGCCGTATCCTCGGTGATTTGAAAGGTAACATTGCTTACGTGGATTCACTCATGGATTATCAGCATTCACTGGGGCTTTGCTATCCTTATAACCATTATATGAAAGGAGAACTGCAGGAACAGTTGGGCGATTATCGTGCGGCTTGCCGCAGTTATGCCAGATATGCCGCCGTGAGTGACTCCGTGCGTACGGCAGAAATGGATGACAAGCTAAGCAAATATACGGCACAGTTTGAGGTGGACCGGTTGAAGATGGAGAAGCTGGAGCTGAGTGCCAGATTGAACAAGGAACGACTGATGATAGCCTTGGCCGTTGGCGGACTGGTATTGTTGCTTTTGCTGCTCATTACTTATCTGTATATCCGCACCCTCTCCATGAACCGCAAGTTGGAAGCTGCACGCAGGGCGGTGGAAAAAATGAGCCAGGTCAAAAGTTCCTTTATACAGCATATCACCCATGAAATCCGTACTCCGTTGAATTCCATCGTCGGCTTTTCTACCTTGCTGGCTCAAGAGAAACTGGATGATGTGGAGAAACGCGAGTATGTTGAACAAGTGGAGGGCAACAATACATATCTGTTGAGTCTGATGGAGAACATACTCAATATTGCGGATATGGATTCGCGAGTGTGGGAGATGCCGCGGGAGGAGATAGAAGTGGATGCGTGTTGCAAGGAATGTATTGAGGGCTTCCGCCCGGAACTGAAGCCGGGAGTTGAACTGGAATATGTGCCTGCTTCCGGTATTGCGGCCTTTTATGCAGCCCGGCAATGGCTGAAAATGGTGCTGGTGTCTTTGTTGGATAATGCGGTGAAGTTTACGGAAGAAGGTCATATACGCGTTTCCTGCGAGGAAGATAAGTCCCGACATGTATTGCGCTTCGTGATAGAGGATACCGGTATAGGCATCAGGCCGGACGAATCGGACCGTATTTTCGAACGTTTTTATAAAGTGGACACGTTTACCAAAGGGTCCGGATTGGGGCTTGCCATAGCCAATGAGATAATGGAGTTGGTGGGAGGCCGGATTTATCTGGATGACACCTATTGCGGAGGATGCCGCTTTATTGTGGAATGGCCGATGAAGGACAAACCTTAATTATAAACTATTTTAAGTATTAAAAAGCTGTAATTAGAGAATGAGAGTAAAATCCCTTTTATGTGTATTCTTCTTGCTGCTAATGGCGGGAGGAGTATTTGCGCAAGTGCAGACCGGGTCTGCCTATCCTAAACGTGAATTTCGTGCCGCATGGATACAGTCAGTAAACGGACAGTTCCGTGGAATGCCGACCGAAAAACTGAAGCAGAATCTGATCGGGCAGTTGAATTCCTTGCAGAAGGCGGGAATCAACGCCATAATTTTCCAGGTACGTCCCGAAGCGGATGCTCTGTATGCTTCCAGACTGGAACCGTGGAGTCGTTTCCTTACCGGAGTGCAGGGTAAAGCGCCCGAACCCTATTGGGACCCTATGCAGTTTATGATTGATGAATGCCATAAGCGTGGTATGGAGTTTCATGCATGGATTAATCCGTATCGCACGAAGACGACCTTGAAGAGTGAGTTGGCTCCCAATCATGTGTACAATATCCATCCGGAATGGTTTGTCACTTATGGCGACCAGTTGTATTTTGACCCGGCACTGCCTGAGAGCCGCCGGCACATCTGCATGGTGGTGAGCGACATCGTTTCCCGCTATGATGTGGATGCCATTCATATGGACGATTACTTTTATCCTTATCCCATTAAGGGAAAGGATTTCCCTGACGATGCAAGTTTTGCACGTTTTGGCGGAGGTTTCAGCAATAAAGGAGACTGGCGCCGGAGCAACGTGAATGTGCTGATTAAGAAACTGCATGAAACAATTCGTGAAATCAAGCCGTGGGTGAAGTTCGGGGTTTCTCCGTTTGGCATTTACCGGAATGAAAGCAGTGACCCGCTTGGCAGTAAGACCAAAGGCCTGCAAAACTACGATGACCTTTATGCGGACGTGTTGCTGTGGGCCCGTGAAGGTTGGATAGACTATAATATTCCGCAGATTTATTGGCATATAGGACATCCGGTTGCCGACTATGAGACACTGGTGAAGTGGTGGGCCAGGAATACGGAAAACCGCCCCTTGTTTATTGGCCAGTCCGTGATGAACACCGTGCAGAATGCCGACCCCAAGAACCCGTCGATAAATCAGCTTCCTCGCAAAATGGCCTTGCAACGGGCCTATCAGACCATCGGTGGCAGTTGCCAGTGGCCTGCCAGTGCGGTTGTAGAGAATGCAGGCAAGTATCGCGATGCCCTGATTGCCGAATATCATAAGTATCCGGCGCTGCCTCCCGTTTTCGATTTCATGGATAACGAAGCCCCGGCAAATGTACGTAAGATGAAACCGGTGTGGACGGAAGACGGATATATTCTTTTCTGGACAGCTCCCAAGTATAAAGAGGAAATGAACCGTGCCATCCAATATGTGGTCTATCGCTTTAATGACAAAGAGAAAGTGAATATAGATGACCCTTCCCATATTGTAGCCATCACGCGCGATAATTTCTATAAACTTCCTTATGAAGACGGAAAGACAAAGTACCGCTATGTGGTGACAGCCTTGGACCGTCTGCATAATGAATCGAAATCCGTTGGAAAGAAGATTAAACTTTAAAAATTAGGGATTAAGGATTAGGGATTAATCATTAACGTTTAATCCTTAATCCCTAATAAAGTATCAATCCTGCTATTCCACAAGCTACAATCATTCCTATCGGGTTCAGTTTATATTTCTTTGTGCCTATAAATGCCACGAGGAAGATGAGGCAGCTGATGACGAAGGAATATATGTCTTCTTTGGGAGAACTGAAGTTTTCCGAATTCATCAATACCAGCGCGGCTGAGGCCAGCAGACCGACCACTGCCGGGCGGAGCCCACTGAATACCGCTTCCACGGAAGGATGTTTCTGGTATTTCAGAAAGAATTTGCTGATGGTCAGCATCAGTAGGAAAGAAGGAAGCACCACGGCAAACGTAGCAATAATAGAACCTAAAATACCATAGCTTGTACCGTAGCAATCAGCTATCGTAGTATAACCCACATAAGTTGCCGAATTGATTCCTATCGGACCGGGTGTCATCTGGCTGATTGCCACAATATCAGTAAATTCCTGCGCTGTAAGCCAACCGTAACGGGTAACTACTTCACCTTGTATCATAGACAACATGGCATATCCGCCACCAAAGCCGAAAAGCCCAATCTTAAAGAATGTATAGAATAACTGTAAGAAAACCATGATTAGTAATTAATGATAAATGGTTAGTGATTAATGTTGCTATCCTTTTTAATTCTTTAATTTTTAATTCTTCGGACGTTTTCAACGTCCGAAGAAGTATCCTCCTACACCTGCCGCAATGATAATCCAGATGGGAGAGAAGCCCAACAGCCAGATGAGCAGTGCTGAAACCACCGGTATCCATATGTTGTATCGGTTTATCCGGGCCGATTTAGCCATGCTGAATGTAGGGGCTGCAATCAATGCAACCACTGCCGGGCGAATACCTTTGAATATACGTTCCACAATGGTGTTGTCCTTGAAGTTGTGAAAGAACAACGCTATGGCGAGGATGATGAGAAACGAAGGAAGTATGGTTCCCAATGCAGTGATTATGCTCCCTCGTATTCCCCGTAGCCGATACCCTATAAAAATGGATATATTGACGGCAAGGATGCCCGGAGCGGACTGTGATATAGCAAGCAGGTCAATGAAATCTTCTTTGGCTATCCAGTTTCGTTTGGTTTCGTTTTCTATCAGCGGTACCATGGCATAACCGCCGCCGATGGTAAAGGCTCCTATCTTAAAGAAAATGGAGAATGCTTCAAGATATATATTCATATTCAAAATGTTATAATTTACTTTATTTCTTTATCATCTTTCCCTTCCTTCCCTCTCTTGGCATACTGGCTTGGGCTCATATTGAAATGTTTCTTGAATACTTCACGGAAATATTTCGCATCACTTAAACCGGTCAGCTCTGAAATCTCGGTGATGGTATGCTTTTGTTCTTTCAGAAGTTGGGCAGCATGTTTCAGTCGAATCAGCCGGATGTAGTCAGCCGGAGCTTGGTCGGTCAGTGCCTTTATCTTATTGTAGAAGCTGGTCCTACTCATATTCAGCAGGTTGCAGAGCACGTCGACGTTGAAGCTTGGGTTGTCCATATTGTCTTCGACGCTCTTTTTGACGGTTGCAATGAATTTCCAGTCCAAGTCGTTGGAGCAGTTGATGCAATCCGTATTGTTCTTCTCGTCGTTCAGGTCCAGGCTGGCATATTTGTGGCGCAACAGTGCCCGGTTAGTCAGCAGGTTGGCAATGTTTGCCCGCAATATACCGATATTGAAGGGTTTCACAATATATTCATCCGCTCCGCTTTGCAGCCCCTCGATGATATTCTTGTCGGTATTCAGTGCTGTGAGCAGGATGATGGGGATATGTGATGTCTCGATGTCGTTCTTCAGGATATGACACAATTCGTCTCCTCTCATTTCCGGCATCATGATGTCTGAAATGACGAGGTTGGGCATATACTCCTTGACAATGGTCAGTGCTTCTTTTCCATTGGAGCATACTTGTATGTTGTATTGTTCAGACAATGTTCTACGCAGATATTCCCTTAATTCGTCATTGTCCTCTACAATAAGAATTTTCTGGTGGTTACTGTTGTTTTGTGACTGTTGCTGCGTCTTGTCGTAGATGCCACTGGAAGCAGGGGACGATGTAGTAGAGGCATTGATAGGCACTCCGGAGGCCGAATAAACAATCCGTTCGTTTTTGGGTTGAGGGCGTTGGATTGCTTTGCGGAAATGCTTGTTCCCTTTGGGGAACGTGATTTTGATGCAAGAGCCTTTCCCTTCCATGCTGCTGAAGTTGAGCTTTCCTTTATGTAAGCGTACAAGTTTCCCTACCAGAAGTAGTCCGATGCCGCTGCCGATAACTTTGGAATTGATAGCATTACTGCCACGGAAATGCATCTTGAACAGCTTTTTCTGTTCTGAAGCCGGAATTCCGATACCGGTATCTTTCACCTCAATACTCCAGGTATCTTCTGTCTCGGAAGTAAAGACATGTACATTGCCGCCGTCCGGTGTATATTTCAGTGCGTTGGATATGATATTTTTCAAAATGGAATCCATCTTGTCCTTATCTAACCATACGTTCAGATAACGGAAGCTGCTTTCGTAGGTTAGGTTGATGTGTTTTATGTTTGCGTATGAACGGAAAGCATCGATCGTCTCTTCCATATATGTGCTCAGTTCGTATTCGGATACGTATAGACTTCCGGAATAGGTGTCTGCGCGTTCGAAATTAATAAGGTTGGTGGTCAGGCGCAACAAGGCATTTACGTTTCGCAGGGCTGTATTGATGTTGCTCTGTCCGCTGGAAGTCAGTTGCTCGCGTTCGGTGATTTCTTCCAAGGGTGCTTTGATGAGCGTCAGTGGAGTACGTATATCATGCGCCGTATTGACGAAGAAGCGTATTTTCTCATCGGATTCTTTCCGCTGTTTTCTCAAGACTATTATTCGTAGAGTGATGCTTGCAATGGATATGATAATCACTGCATAGAGTATCAGCGCCCAGAAACTGAGCCAGAGGGGTTGCTCGATAATGATGTCCATACTGCGTTCCTCCAGGACAATACGACGGTCTTCGTTGGAGATGGCACGTACGCGGAGGGTATAGTTGCCCGGACTCAGGTTGGTAAAACGGATGACGTTTTCCTCTCCCGGACGGCTCCAACCCTCATAGAAGCCTTCCAGTTTCCAGGAGTACAGAATTAGGGAAGGATAGTCATAGTTGATGTCTGAGACCTGCAATGAGAAGATGTTCTGGTTGTACTTCAAACGCAAGGTTTTTGTCTCGTCAATATCCAGAATAAGTGGAGAACCTTCATCCTTGGGATAAACGGTCTGATAGAATACCCGCAGGTCACTGAATACCATTTTGAACTTATAGTCGCGAGGCAGGATCATGTCTTTGTTGAATTCTATGGCTCCATCCGTACTGCCGAAAATGAAATTGCCGTTTTTCCTCAAGGTGCCTGAGGCTGCGTTGAAATGGTCAGACTTCAGTCCTTGTTCTTTGGTCCAGTTATGGAATGTCTCTTCGACAGGATAGAAGGTGGACAGACCGTGTTCTGTACTCAGAAAGATATTTCCTTTACCATCAGACAATAGTGTATAGATATTATTGGAAATCAAGGCGCAGTTGTCTCTATGATAATGTCTGAATGTGTTTTTGGTCGTATCATATACCAGTAAACCGGCATTGTTGGTACCGATATACAGCATTCCGTCGGAAGCTTGGCATAGGGAGTAGATGTAGTAGGATTCTACCGGCATCTGGATATAGGTATACTTACCGGTTGCTTTTTCCAACAGGTACAAGCCGGTGGAAGTGCCTATCCACATATGTGTGGAGTCTTTCTCTATGATGGCAGTGATACCATTCAAGCCCGGGAAATGGCGTATATTTTTTCTGGAATAATCTATTTCTTTTAAGTTATAATACCCTCCGAACCAGATGTTTCCTGAAGAATCTTTCATAATGGAACGGATATACTTGTCCGGCCGGATATTCAGATTACTGAATAAAGACGGAGTAAAGAACTCTGTGGACAGTAGTTTCTTGTTGATCTGGTAGATGCCGGAACTATATCCTCCGGCCCAGATGATGCCGGGCTCCACTTCGCACAATGAGATGAAGATATGGTTTTTACTATGGCTTGCGGTGTCGAAACTGCTGAGAAAAGAATGCCATTGTTTCGTCTTGCTATAATAAAGGCTGATGCCGTTATTGGTGGCAAACCATAAATCGCCGTCATGGTCTTCAATGATGGCATTTACCTGGTCATTGATGAGTGACTGTTTATTGCCGATAGAGTGTTTTATCCATTGATAATCGGCATATCGGTTGTTGCGTACAGTTATACCAATGGGATAATTAGCCATCCAGATGCGTTGTTCACTGTCAATGTAGATATCATTGATGGTATTTCCGTTCATTGAGTTGTACCGGTTATAGTCAGCAACAATGTATGGTATAGATTCATAGGTATCGGTATTCATTTTGTAGACACCGGCCCCGTCTGTAGCTATGAGGATTTCATTGTTATTGTAGGCACGGATACAGTTAATACTAACGTCCATCAGTCCGGATGGGATATGCATGACTTTGTGCTCATTCAGGTCATAGGTAAATATTCCCCGTTGGAAAGTACCGATAAAAACCTTGTGAGACGGTTTATGATAGTATAGTTCGTTGATTTGTATCTTCAAGGTGTCCAATTGGTTGCAGGGACTGAGGGTGAGGGTGTTGTTGGCCAGCTCAGCATAATGTATGCCGATGTCGGTCCCGATGAAGAAGTGGGTCGAATCAATCTGTGCGATATCAGTAATTCGTTCTCCTATTTCGTTTTGAATGAATGTCACCTTCTGGGTATTGCTGTCGTACAGATATAGAGCATCTTCATTGCAAAGCCATATTACGCTGTTGGCATCCACAAAACCGTAACTGATAGGGGTTGGACGTCCTTTCACTTCGCTTTCGGGTAGCTTGTATACCAGGACAAAACGGTCGTGTTTTGTATCATAGCGGAACACGCGTCCTTTCTTGCCAATTTCCCATATGGTTCCTTTGGAATCCACATAGAGCCAGTTCAGGTTCATCATGGAATTCACTTCCTCATCTCCATCCATCAGTTTGTACGGCTTGAATTCTTTTCCGTTGTATCGGTCGATGCCGTCGTGGGTAAGAAACCACATGTAACCTTTGGGTCCCTTTTGAATAGCATATACCCGTCTGTTGCTCAAACCGTCTTCCACACCGATGTATTTGTATGTTTGTGCAATGCCTATAATTGGCAATAATAGTAGTATGCAGAAAAAGAAGTACTTTTTCATAATTGTCGAGCGGTTTTTTTGAATGTTGTACTGAGGGAGAGTTGAAAATAAACACAAAAATAATGCTTTTGTTTGAGAAAAGCAAAAAAAGAAAGCGAAGAATAGAAATGTAACAAGCGCGGGTTATGAATAATCCCGCGCTTGTTACATTTCTATAAAAAAGGAAGTTCAGTTCATTTTTTATTGGCTTCCACCCACTTGCGTGCATTGACAAATGCTTCTACCCAAGGAGTGATTTGGTCGCTGTTTACGCGGTCTGCGGGGTAGCAACCGTTCTGCCAGGGGAAGATGGCACGTTCCAAGTGGGGCATCATGGCCAGATGACGTCCGTCGGCACTTGCCAATCCGGCTATGGAATAATCTGAGCCGTTGGGGTTGGAAGGGTATTCGTCGTATGAGTATTTCAGCACGACGTTGTATTTGTCCTCGTCGTATGGCAAGGAGAATTTTCCTTCACCGTGAGCTACCCAGATACCCAGTTTGCTTCCACTCAGTGAGCCGAGCATTACGCTGCGGTTGGTGGGGACAGTAACACCGAGGAATCTGGATTCAAACTTGTGTGAGTCGTTATGAAGCATCTTGCCGTTTTTCTTGTGCTCGGGATTGATAAGATTAAGTTCCATCATGAGCTGGCAGCCGTTGCAGACACCCAGTGAAAGCGTATCCTCGCGTGCATAATATTTGTCGAGCGCTTCTTTTGCTTTCGGATTGAAGAGGAAAGCACCGGCCCAACCCTTGGCAGAACCGAGGACGTCGGAGTTGGAGAAACCACCGCAGTAAACAATCATGTTTACATCTTCCAACGTTTCGCGACCGCTGATAAGGTCGGTCATGGTAACGTCCTTCACATCGAAGCCTGCCAGATAGAGTGAGTAGGCCATTTCGCGTTCGCCGTTGGTTCCTTTTTCACGGATGATGGCGGCGCGGATACCGGAAGGTGTGCGGCGGTCCGGGTCGATGCCGTATTGTGAGAACTTGCCTTTGAAGTCCGGCATGAAGGCGAATTCCACCGGTTGCATCTTGTAGTTCTCGAAACGCTTCTTGGCACAGCCGTTCATGGACTGCTTACGGTCAAGGAGATAAGAAGTAGAGTACCATACATCACGCATATAGTCGATGCCAAACTGATAAGTAGCATCGCCTTTTGATACAAGAATATGGCGTTCGTCTGTCGGTTTGCCGAGCTTCACGTAACCTACGCCTGCATCTTCCAGGATTTGTTTCACTGCTTCCTTATGCTTGTCGCTCACCTGGATAACGATACCCGGGTTCTCTGCAAACAAAATCTTGATAAGGTCTTGCTCCTTGATTTTATCCAAGTTGATTTCCATACCGCCTTCCACATTGGCAAAGCACATTTCAAGCAGTGTAGTGATAAGACCACCGGCGGAAATATCATGTCCGGCAAGAATCAGTCCCTTGTTGACCAGCTCCTGCACGGCAAGGAAAGCATCGCGGAAGTATTCGGCATCTTGCACGCTGGGAACTTCGTCACCTACCTTGCCCAGGGTCTGAGCAAAGGCAGAACCGCCGAGTTTCAGGTTGTCGAAACTGAAGTCTATATGATAAATGGTAGTCTTTTCATTGTTAACCAGCACCGGAGATACGACTTTCTTGACGTCGGAAACTTCTCCACCGGCAGAAACAATTACCGTGCCCGGAGAAATAACTTTGCTGCCGTCGGGGTATTTCTGTGTCATGGAAAGAGAGTCTTTACCGGTCGGTACATTGATTTGCAGGGAACAGCAGAAGTCACTCAAGGCCTTTACTGCCGTGTACAGACGGGCATCTTCACCTTCTTGCGAACGGCAAGGCCACATCCAGTTGGCAGAAAGGGAAACGCTGTCCAGACCTTCGGCAAGCGGTGCCCAAACCAAGTTGGTCAATGCTTCGCTGACGGAAAGAACGGAGCCGGCTGCCGGGTCGGCAAGTGCCGCCTGGGGAGCATGGCCCAGAGAGGTTGCGATACCCTTTTCGCCGCGATAGTCTAAAGCTACCACACCACAATCGCTCAGAGGCAACTGCAATTCACCCTGGCACTGTTGGCGGGCAATCTTGCCTGTTACAGAACGGTCTACCTTGTTTGTCAACCAGTCTTTACAAGCCACAGCTTCCAGTTGGAGCACATTGGTGAGGTATTCGTGTAGTTGGGAAACTTCGTATTGGGGCATTTCGTAGTGACGTTCCACGGTCTTGTCCACCATATAGGTCTTGGGGGAAGAGCCGAACATCTGTTCTACGGCGAGGTCAAACGGACGTACACCATCAGCTTGCTGGAAGGCAAAGCGATGGTCACCGGTGGTTTCACCTACTACGTACATCGGAGCGCGTTCGCGTTCGGCTACCTTGCGTACATGTTCGATGGCCTCTTCCTGAATCAGCAAGCCCATGCGTTCCTGGCTTTCGTTGGCAATGATTTCCTTGGCAGACAGAGTCGTGTCACCGATGGGCAACTTGCTCATGTCAATTAAACCGCCGCATTCCTCTACCAATTCGGACAGACAGTTTACATGTCCGGCAGAGCCGTGGTCGTGGATGGAAACCACCGGATTGGTCTCTTCCTCACAAAGTGCGCGTACCACGTTGTAGGCGCGTTTCTGCATTTCGGCGTTGGCGCGTTGTACAGCATTCAGCTCGATGCCACTGCTGTAGCGTCCGGTATCTACGGAAGATACGGAGCCGCCGCCCAAACCGATGCGATAATTGTCTCCACCGATGACAACCACTTTGTTGCCGGCTTCCGGTGTACCTTTCAAACAGTCACGCTGGGTACCGTAGCCTACGCCTCCGGCAAGCATAATCACTTTGTCGTAACCATAGACTTCATCTTTTTCCTTATGTTCGAAAGTGAGCACGGAACCGCAGATTAGCGGTTGGCCGAATTTGTTCCCGAAATCACTGGCACCATTGGAGGCTTTGATTAGTATTTGTTCGGGAGTTTGATACAGCCATTTGCGTACCGGCAGAATCTCTTCCCAGGGACGTCCTTCTTCCGTACGGGGGTAGGAGGTCATGTAAACGGCTGTTCCGGCAATCGGCCAAGAGCCCTTACCGCCGCCCATACGGTCGCGAATCTCACCGCCCGTACCGGTAGACGCACCGTTGAACGGTTCTACTGTTGTGGGAAAGTTATGTGTTTCCGCTTTCAGGGAGATGACACTCTTGATGTCTTTTACTTGGAAATAGTCGGGCTTGGAGTGGTCTGCCGGAGCAAACTGTTCGATAACCGGACCTTCGGCAAAGGCCACATTGTCTTTGTAGGCAGAGATAATCTTGTTGGGATTCTCTTGTGTGGTCTTCTTTATCATTTGGAAGAGTGAAGATTCCTGTTCCACTCCATCGATGATGAATGTTCCGCCGAAGATTTTGTGACGGCAGTGCTCGGAGTTGATTTGCGCGAAGCCGAATACTTCGGAGTCTGTCAGAGGGCGCCCGAGATCTTTCTCTACCTTCTTGAGGTAATCCATTTCCTCTTTGGAAAGTGCCAGACCTTCCTTTTCATTGTATGCCTCCAGGTCTTCGATGTGTACAATCGGTTCCGGCTGCCGGTTGGTTGTAAATACATTCTGGTCCAGCCCCTTGTACATACGTTGCAGCATCGGGTCGTGGTCTGCGTTCTCATCTTTTACGGGGAAGTACTCTTCGATGCGTATGATGCCGTCCAGCCCCATATTCTGGGTGATTTCTACGGCGTTTGTACTCCAAGGAGTAATCATCTCACGGCGCGGGCCGACGAAATGTCCTTTCAGGTTGTCTTCACTTTCGGGGGTGGCTTCTCCAAAAAGC
>ERZ791931.2084-NODE-2084-length-12515-cov-2.146870_pt1 | contig 12515 bp, 10 predicted proteins | sample MGYA00510127_ERZ791931 | MGnify/ENA primary metagenome ERZ791931 (study PRJEB30046, sample SAMN00792067) | human gut metagenome | study: EMG produced TPA metagenomics assembly of the A metagenome-wide association study of gut microbiota in type 2... | reverse complement strand
AAAGTGCTCCAAAACTTATACCTAGAGTTATATACGTCATTAAAGTAATCATTACATCACTACTTTTAACTTTTCTTTTTCTAAGAATTATATCTGTTACACAATATTTTATCAGTACAATATGGCTGGTAAAAAGAAGCATAATATTTACAGCAAAAACTAAAAAGTACACATCTTCATATTCATTTCCTATCTTTTCTATGTTAAGTCCAAAAATAACTATAGTAATAGGAATACACACAATATAGTAAAGTATTAAAATTATTGCTTTTAATGCTCCATCTTTAAAAATAAGGTTTTTTCTTCCAATAACAATTATTGGAAATATACTCACAAAAAGCACTGGAATCTGTTTAAAAGTCTGGAAGTTTAATTTAAATATATTTAATGACTTCATACTGCATAACTGAGAGATTATAGGGAGAAAAACAGATATAGCTGCTGTCATTTTTATAAGAAAAATAATAAAATCATAATTCTCACTTTTTCTAGCTATATCCATTATCATTTTCATTTTGGATTTGAAATCAAGATTTTTCTTTACAATATCTACTACATATCCAAGATCCAAATCTTCAGTGAGCATTCTAAATAATTTTTCTTTTATATTATTCAGTTTCATTTTCCGTCCTATTTATATGTACTTCCCCTATGTCAAAAAATCTTTTTTTCCCTGATACTTCCACTTCTAATCTTCCATCTTGTGCTATTTTATCGACTTTTCCATTAATAATTTCATTTACTTTTACAATATTTACTATTTTTCCTTTAAGATAATTTCTACTATTTATTTCACTCAATATATATTCCCATTCTTCATTACAAAATTTCTTATAATTTTTTTTGAATTCATCTATATGATATCCTCTATTATATAATTTTTTCCTGTTTTATTTTTCAAGGATACAGCTACTTCTTTAGCTGTTCCTAGTTCTTTATTATTTACATTTATTCCTATACCTATAATAAAAAATTCATTTACTTTTTCTACAAGTATCCCTGAAAGTTTTTTGTCATCTAAATAAACATCATTTGTCCATTTAAATTTCAAATCCAACTCCTCTATCCTTCTAATTCCTTTCAATACAGAAATTCCTGCAACAAGAGGAAGTTTAGAATACTCTTCCATTGAAATATTCTTATCAATTTTTAGTGAAAAACTAAAGAGAGCCATTCCTTTACTGGAAATCCAACTATTTCCTCGCCTTCCTCTCCCTTTAGTTTGAATTTCAGCTATTGCCAGATCAAATTCTTGAATATCTTCTTTATTTTTAAGATAATCACTTGTAGAATCTATACTTTCAAATCGGAATATTCGCATACTTCCTCCTTTTACTCTACATATATCTTACATAAAGATAAATAGTGGCCAATAGTAATGTTTGAAAAGCTATGAGTCCTCCAAATTTAAAAAACTTTAAAAAGTCTATTTTACATCCAGCTTTGGCAGCAGCTCCTACAGCAACGACATTTGTAGCAGATCCCAACATAGTAATGTTCCCACCTAAACATGATCCAAATGACAAAGCCCACCAGAAAGCTTTAGGGTCCCCTATCTTTTCAAATGTTGGAACCATTACTCCAAGTATTTTAGAAACAGTTGCTGCATTGGCAACATTTCCAATTATAGAAGTAAATCCAGCAGATAGCCAAGTAACTGCTATTACAGCAAGATCAAATTTACCTGAAGTTATTTTTATAAGTTTATCTCCAATTATATTGATTATATTTAAATTCTCTATTCCTTTTATCATCATAAACAATCCTATGAAAAAGAATAAAGTTTCCCATTCTACATTTTCAAATATCTCTTTTGGTTTTCTTTTAGCTATGACTACAAGAAATATTGCCCCTGACAATGAAATAATTGCAAGTCCCTTATTAATAAAATTATTTAAAACAAATCCTATCAATACTAATGAAAATATTATAGCTGCTTGTTTTAAAAGTTTAGGGTCTTTCAAACTTCTTGAAGAATCCAATTCCATTATTCTAGCCTTCAATTCATTAGGTACTATCATATGTCTTCCATATATAAAATAGACATTTGCAATGAGTAAAACCATAGAAAGTACAGCTACTGGTGCTGTATTGAAAAGAAATTCATTAAATCCAAGATTTCCCTCAGCTCCTATAATCAATTGTGTAGGGTCACCAATAAGTGTAGCAAGTCCTCCTATATTGGCAGACATAACCTCTGTTATTATGAAAGGAAAAGGATCTAATTTTAATTGTTTTGCCAACAATATTGACACTGGTGCCATCAAAAGAATTGTAGTAACATTATCCAAAAATGCTGAACATAGAGCTGTTACTATTGCCAATAAAACTATTAATCTAAAAGGTTCTCCTCTTACTAATTGAGCTACCTTTATGGCAAACCACTGGAATACACCTGTTTCAGATACAAGTAAAACAATTATCATCATTCCTATTAAAAGAAATAATATTTCCAATCTTTCAGAAATAGCAGTTAAAGCATCTTCTTCATTTATTATCCCAATAAGAGCCATTATAAGTCCACCTATCATTGTTGCCCAAGGCCCTGGTACTTTTTCTGTTATCATCAAATAGAATACTGTAAAGAATACAACTAATCCTATCAGCATATATATCATAATTTTTCCTCCTTATTCTAATTCTTTCCCCTAAGAATGAAAGTTTAAATATGAAGTACTTTTTTGATTATATCTGATCTTCTTATCATTCCATAATATTTTCCTTCATCTAGAACATATAATCTTGTAAGTCCTTTATTTACCATAATAAAACATATCTCCATAATAGGAGTTTTTCTATCTATTTTCACTCTTTCATCTACTCTGTATAATTTTTCAATTGTAGTTGTAGTTTCATTTACCAAATATTCCTCAAAAGGTTCTCCTACTGTCAAGAAATTAAGGTCTCCCATCAAAGAAAGATAATCAGGCATACCAAAATCAATAAGTTCTCTTTCAGTTATTTCTCCTAAGAAGATTCCATCTTTATCTACAACTGGAAGACCACTTATTTGCTCAAGTATTAGTCTTTTTGCTATCTCTTCCAAAGTATTTTCTGGTGTAGCAGGTTCTATATCTGGACTTAATACATCTTCTGCTATTATTCTATGATCTATTTCAATATTAGATTCTTGAATATATTCAACTATCTTATTAGGATTTTTTTCCTCTTTTATCTTTTCTAAGAGATTTTTTCTTTTTAAAGCCATTTTTGAAACAGCACTCATTACTTTTAATATATTTTTATTTTTCAGAACATCTGAAATAATTAAAAATACCAGCTTTACTTTATCAGTTCTGTGTGTCGCTGCGATTTCTACTTCTATAGGTTCCTCTAAAACAGCAACTGATACAATAAAATCATTAAAATTTTCTATTCTAGCATGAGGTATTGCTATTCCATTTCCCATACCTGTTGAGATCTCTTTCTCTCTTTTTATTACTGATTTTACAATTACATCTTTTAACTCATTTATTTTCTTATCTTTCAAAGACAATCTTTCTATCATCTCTGTGATAATTTCTTCAGGATTTTTTCCCTTTAAATCAGTAAAAATAAACTGTGGATCTAAATAACTTGAAAACTTCATATATTCCTCCTTTAAAACTTTAATACCTTAGATTAATATAAATAACGCTTAAAATCATTGATTGAATAACAATCAGTATCCCCAATTTGAAGAAATCCATAAAACTTATTTTTACTCCTGCTTTTTCTGCGATAGATACTCCAACTATATTAGCTGGTGCCCCTACCAATGTCATATTACCTCCAAGACATGCCCCTAAAGATAATGCCCACCATAAAACATCTGTATGTCCTGTAAAATTTGGTGCTATGTTTGCTATGATTTTGGAGAAAGATAGAGTATACGGTACTGATCCCAGTATTGGAGATAATAGTGATGAAATTAATACCACTACTGTCCCAGTTTTTTCCAGATTTCCCTCTGTAAATTTAACTATTGCTTCCCCAAGCTGTGCAATCACTCCAAGTTTATCTACCCCTTCAACTAAAACAAATAACCCTCCAAAGAAGAATAAAGTTTCCCATTCTACTTTCTTGTATATCTCTTCTGGACTTTTCTTACTTATAGTAAGAAGAATAACTGATCCAGTTATAGAGATAACTGCAAGTCCTATATTTGTTACCATATTTGTTAGAAATCCAATAAGGATTATTCCAAATAAAGCACATGACTGCATTAAAAGTTTTTTGTTTTTTATACTTCTGTTAGGCTCCAAATCCATTATACTAGCTCTCAACTCTCTGGATACAGTAAACTTTTTTCCAAAAAGAAATTTAGCTGTAATTAAAAGTACTATCATATTTACTACTACAATAGGTGTCAGATTTATTAGAAATTCATTGAAATCTAAACCTCCAAGACTGGCTATGATAAGATTTGGTGGATCTCCTATCATCGTTGCCGTTCCTCCTATGTTACAAGCAAATATCTGTACCATTATAAATGGAAATGGATCTATCTTCAGCTTTTTAGCCAGTAAGATAGTTATAGGTACTATTAGAAGAATAGTTGTAACATTGTCCAGAAAAGCTGAACATATAGCAGTTACCACTGATAACATCATCAGTATCTTCATAGGCTCCCCTTTGGCCTGCTGAGCAACTTTTATTGCCACCCATTGAAAAATACCAGTTTCAGACATTATCTCCACTACCATCATTAGTCCCATTAAAAGTAACAAAATCTCTAAATTTCTTCCTATGGATTCCAAAGCCTCTTTTTGATCCATTACTCCTATCAGTACCATTAGACTTCCTCCAATGATAGCTGTAAGCGATTTTGGCTGTTTTCCAAAAAGAATAAAATAAAAAGATACCACGAAAATCAATAAACCTGCAGTAAGTTTGATATTTACCACCTTATGCCCCCTTATATATAAAAAATTTAAAAACTTTTTACATGGTTTATTTTACCATTTTCAATAATAGAAATATTTTATAAAAAGAAGGAAGGATTCTCTATATAGATATACCAACCTAATAAAGAATCCCCTGCTTTCAATTTTATCTTATTTTTGACATCATTCCAAAACCAAATACAGGACCTGAATGTGAACCTATAGTAGCTCCTATTTCAAATCTTCCTTTATATTCTACTTTTTTGAAATTATCACTCATATTTTTTATTGCATCAGCTTTTGAAAGTTCTTTATTTGTTCCTCCCCAAGCTGTATACAGGATTATGCTATTTTTCTTACTTTCTGCTTTTATTAATTTTTCTATATACGAGAATGCTCCTCTATCTCCAAAAGTTTTTGCCTCAATGGTTACTTCACCATTTTCTAATTTCAATATAGGTTTTACTTTTAAAAGACCTCCAATAACAGAAGATGCTCTTCCTATTCTTCCACCTTTTTCTAAGAATGAAAGATCATTGACAATAAAATACAATTTCATTTTTTCCTGCATTTCATCAAGTCTTTCAAGTATTTTTTCATAACTTGCTCCAGCTTGTACCATTCTTGCTGCCTCTAAAACTTGATGACCTAAAACAAGAGTTACTGCTTTTGAATCTACAATAGTTATATCATCTGCTCTATTCAACATACCTTTTGCCACTCTAGCAGCTTGTTGTGTTCCACTTAGTCTGCTTGAAATATGAATAGATATGATTTTTTTATATCCTTTATTAAAAAGTTTTTCATATAATTCCTTAAATTCAGCTGGTGAAGGCTGTGAAGTTTTAGGTGCCACATTTTCTGTAAGCAATCTTTTCCAAAATTCTCTTTTAGAAATATCTACTCCATCTTTATAATAATTATCATTTAATTTTATTTTAAGTGGAATAATATTTATAGATAAATCTCCTATAAACTCCTTAGTCAAATCTGATGTAGAATCAGTAACTATTGCTACTTCTGGCATATTTGGATCTCTATTTTCTATATAGATATAATATGGATAGTTTCCCTGATTTGCTTTAAATTCATTATATCTTATACCATTAGTTTCCTTTAATGCCTCATCAGCTTCCTGTGTTGCTCCCTCTCCAGTAACAGCAAATATATTTAGTGTATTTTCATTTATATATATTTCATAAATTTCTTTTATTAAAGAAACTAGGTTCTCTGATTTTATTTTTATTTTTCCATTTACAAGAGCAATATAATTACCTTCTTCTATTTGGATATCGTCAACTTTTGTATTTCTCACAGCTTTTGTTATTTCAATAGAAGAATTTCTTGCTGTCTGTTTTAAAATATCTTCAATTTTTTCATCTTTATTCTTTATAATATAATGTCCTTCCAACATTGATTTTGTTTCAAGGACCATAATTTTTTTATTAGATCTTTCTGCTGCCATTTTAGCTGCTGATATAATATTCTTATTATTTGGAAGAATAACTATTTCTTCAGCATTTATTCTCTTTAATCCCTCTTCTATATCTGCCACACTGGGATTTTGTGTCTGCCCTCCTATAAGCACAGCTGTAGCACCATCATCAAGAAATAAACTTCCAAGTTCTTTGTTATCTACAATAGCATAATATGCAATTGGTGTTGCATTTTCACTTCTAATAAATATTTTTTCTGTAGATTCTACTTGATAATTTGCATTTTCGGAAATAAGAAGATTTTGATGCTGTATTTCCATATTTTCTATTTTTATATTATTAAGATTTCCAAGTGTTCCTGCTATTTCTAAAACTTGTCCTGGGTGATTTGTATGTATATGTGTTTTTGTTTTTTTAGCAGTTTGTGCACATACAAGAGAATCTCCTAATGGACTTATTTTTGCTTTATATTCATTTAAATCAAAATCCCCTGACTCAATTATAAATTCTGTACAATATTTAAATTTTATATCTTCTAATACTTGAGTTGTATTTTCAAGTCTTTCTTTTCTTTTTGCTCTCGACTGTACTATTCTTTCCAAGTCTTTCAACATTTCAGGATCAGTTACAGATTTTTCAAACCCCTCAAGAACATAGAATATTCCCTTTCCTCCAGCATCTACTACTCCTGCTTCCTTTAATTTAGGAAGTTGGTTAGGTGTATTTTCCACTGCTTCATAAGCTACATTTTTTAAATGCACAAGAAAAAGGATAAAATCATCTTTATCTCCTTTATAGGCCACTGCTTCTTCTGCTACTCTTCTAATTACAGTAAGCATTGTCCCCTCTACTGGTTCAGAAACAGCTTGGTATGCTTTTTCCTTTGCCAAAACAAAAGCATTGATAGTATCATCTACTGTAATTTCTTCTTTATCCCTTACTCCATTCAAAAACCCTTGTATGATCTGAGAAAGAATAGTTCCTGAATTTCCTCTCGCTCCTAGCAATACTGCTTCTGATACTCTATCAGCTAGTTCTTTCATACTTGGCTCATGATTCATTTTTATCAATTCATTTTCCACTGCTTGAAGTGTCATGGACATATTTGTTCCTGTATCACCATCTGGCACTGGATAAACATTTAAATCATTTAAAACATCTGCATATTTTGAAAGCCATCTACTTGCAGCTATCAAAAGTTTAGTCAACCTTATAGAGTTAAGTACCTTTACCTCTATTTTCATATATAATTTACCTCCGAAATTTTCTTTTTATTTTTCACTAAAATGTTGGAGGATTTACAACCCATATAGCCTTTGTAAGTTTGTCAGTAGTATTTTTAAATCTATGTTTTTGACTAGATTTAAAATACAGGCTATCTCCCTCATTTAAACTATACACAGTTTCATCTATATATACATCTAGTTTTCCTTCGATAATAAAGATGAATTCCTCTCCATTATGAGTATAGAAACTTCTTCCACTTTCTCCCTTTGGTCCTATTTCATAAAGAATAGGTTCCATTGTCTTGTCAATGTTTGAAGTTGTGAGAAGAGCCATTTTAGTGTTAGAATCTATACTTTCTATATATTTTCTCTCATCTTTTTTTACAACTTCCATATTTCTAGTTTCTTCTTCGTCTTCAATAAGATAACTTACCTTTACATCTAATGAAGTAGCTATTTTTTTTAAATTTTCAATAGAAGGAGAAGCTTTTCCCTGCTCTATTTGAGATAAAAAACTGGCAGATAAGTCCACTTTGGAAGCTAACTCTCTTAAAGACAGCCCTTTCTCGTTTCTACTTTTCTTTATTCTTTCTCCTATACTACTCATCATACTCTCCTTTATCTAATATTTTTATCAGACTAAAAAGACTTTGAGAAACTGCTCTTTCTCTAATTTTCATTCTATCCCCATTGAAAAATTTTTTTTCTACATAGATATCATTTTTGACTCTTATTCCTATATAAACAAGTCCAACAGGTTTTTCAAGCGTTCCCCCATCAGGTCCTGCTATTCCTGTAGTAGCAATGGCTATATCTGAATCAAGTCCCATGACCATCTCCTTAGCAGTTTCCTTACTCACTGCTCCATATTTTTCCAATGTTTCTTTTTTAACTCCAAGTCTTTTCATCTTAGCATCATTACTATATGAAACTATTCCTTCTTTAAATATTTCTGATACCCCTGGCACATCTATCAAACGACTGGCAATCATACCCCCTGTGCATGATTCTGCTGTTGAAATATTCATTCCAAGTTTTTTTATAAGTTCCACTACTTTCTTTTCCAGTCTATCTGTATTCTCACCAAACACATAGTTACCTATTTTATTATATATCTTTTCTACTATTTTTTCTACTTTATTTTTATTACTCTCTTTACTTTGAAGTCTTACGATTGTTCCATAATTCTTTACAAGAAATTCGTAGTATATTCCATCTTCAGTAAAAAAATCCCTTATTTCTTGATCTAAAAGAGATTCTGCCAATCCAAAAGTAAGTATATCTCTTATATAAATTCCATCAGCATTAATATTTTTTTCTTTACTATACCACTTTAAAAATTTAGGAAGCATATTATATAATTCCTTAGGAACTCCAGGAAATGCTGCTATTCCATCTATATATATTGCTGGAGCCATACCTGCATCATTTCTAAAACTTATAGCTCCTTTTGGTTTTTCTACTTCTTTTACATTTATATCTACAAAGTTTATTTTAGCTCTTTCAAATTTTTCTTTTAATTCTTTTAATTCATTTTCTTCAACTATAAGTGGTCTGTTCAAATATTTTGCAATAGCTTCCTTTGTTATATCATCTATTGTAGGGCCAAGTCCACCTGACATTATAATAAGATCTACATTTTTCTTCCCATAGTCTACAGTTTTTATTATTTCATCCATAAAATCTCTGATTGTCACTTTAAATTCTATTTCTATTCCATATTTATTTAACTCTTCTGCTATATAAAGACTGTTGGTATCCAGCATTCCTCCATTCAAAAGTTCAGTACCTACAAGAATCAAACCTGCCTTCATTTATAATGCCCCCTATTTTTTAGAAAAATATGCTCCAAATACATACCATTAGAAAATTCCCAATTATACCTGCTAAAAAATCATCTAGTACTACACCTATACCCCTTTCAAAATGCTGTGATTTATCAATAGGTCCTAATTTTGTTATATCAAAAAATCTAAATATAATAAATGCAATAACCATAGCTTTTATATTTTGAGATACTCCTACTGGATTTATAAGAAAAAGAGTAGTTAAATAACCCAACACTTCGTCTATTACTACATTTTGAGGATCTTTCTTTTTAAATATTTCTCTTTCACATATATCACTAACATATACTGCTACAGCAAAAAAAGTTATTAAGAACATAAAATAAAAAGAGTTATAAACCATATTATTTGGAAAAAATTTTCTTATATAGGAAAGAATCATAAACAATGGCACTCCACCCAATGTTCCAAATGTTCCTGGTGCTTTAGGCATATCTCCAAGCCCAAACCATGTTCCTAAATCTCTTACCCATTTTTTATTTTTATCCATAAAATTAATACACCCCTCTTTCATAGTTAAATGCTCTGTATATTCCTGATCTTGTTTTTATGTTATTAAGAACCTCTCTAACTTCTTCTGGTGTTTCAGTTGTAAATTCTATGACTATTTCATCGATACATAGTTTTTTCATTTTCTCCATATCATTCAAAATATTCAAAGGTCTTTCAAAAAATATTTCACTGTTTCCTATACTATTTTTAATAACAGTAAATCTATCTCCTTCACTATTTTCTAGTACTTCTCTATTTTTGTCAAAAAGAGCAATTTCAACATACATTCCCTTTAATTTTGAATATCCTAATATAGCTTTTCTTAAACTTGTCTTACCTATTTCCTTTATTTTTTCAAAACTTATTTCAGGAGAAAGTATTACAGTTTCAGCTTTTCCTAGTTTAGCTAACTCTTCAATAGTATATCTATTAGATATATTCAAATTCCAGTTTACAGTTACATCATTATTTTTATTTTTGATGAGTTGATATAGATTAGAGGCTAACTTGCTATCTAAATTCTGCTCTTTTAACATTCCTTCACGAGCTATATCATATCCTCTTCTGTATATTTTTTCTATTCCATATTCTTTTACTATTTTTTCCTGTGCAGTATTTGAAGCTATCACAGATAAAATAATCTCTCTTTCTGTATCTTCTTCATAAGGAAGCTGATATCTATTTCCTGATTTTCTTCTATAACTCTCTACAATAAATTTTTCTAATTCTGCTGTTGCTGCTCTTCTTAAAGATTTTATTACAGATACTGGAAGAAATATTCCTTCAGATATATGACATCCTATTTCAGTTATATTGAATGTACTCTCTCCAGATTCTTTCAATTTTTCTATTATTTCTTCTGGTGTTGCTGCTTTTTTAACTGCTGCTTCAACTTCATTTTCTCCAACTTTTTCCACTTGTATCTTTTTACCTTGATTATTTACAGCTTCTAGTTTTAATAAAGGTTTTTCACCTAAATTTCCAAAAAATTCTCCTGTTATATCAAGTTTTTGATCATATTTTTTTAATTTATTTTCGATATCATCATTCACTTCTTTTGCAAAGCTTCTAAATATATATTTACTTCCCCTTGGAACATCTTTTAAAAAAATAGTTTCTCCAGCCTCAGCTGATTTTCTAAGTTCTTTTGACCCCTTCACTTCTATTTTATTCAGATATCCTCCACCAAGTTTTTCAAAATCTTTAGAGAGATATATTATTCCATCTCCTAAAACAACTCTATCTTTAAGTTTTAGTTCTTTTCCAAATATCAATCCTATCTCTTTACCTAAATTATATGAGTAGTTTTTGTTGATAAGAGATGTATCAGCTCCATTAAAATATCCTTTGCTATACCCTCTATTAAATACTTCCGATACTCTCTCTTCTGCTTTTTTTTCATTTATCATTTGATGATAATATTCAACAGTTTCAAATACATAATTAGGGTCTTTCATTCTTCCTTCTATTTTTACACTTTCTATTCCTATCTCTTTTAACTTTTGAATTTCATCATACCCTAACAATTGATCTTTAGGACTTAAAAAATATCCCTTATTTCCCTTGCTGTCAGTATATTCTTTTCTACAAGGCTGTGCACACATACCTCTATTTCCACTTCTGCTTCCTATAAAACTACTCATATAACAGTTTCCAGAATAACATATACATAATGCCCCTGATACAAATATTTCTAATTCTATACTTGTATTTTCTCTAATTTTTTTTATCTCTTCAAATGTCATTTCTCTTGGAAGAACCACTCTTTTAAAACCTATTTTTCTTAGATACTCAGCTTCTATATGATTGCCTACTGTTATTTGAGTGCTTCCATGATACTCCATATCTGGAAAATTCTCTTTCATATATCTAAAATATCCTAAATCTTGAACAATAACAGCATCAAGTCCATGTTCATACAACACTTTCAAATTTTCATAAAGAAAATCCATTTCTTTTTCCATCATTATTGTATTTAGTGTAAGGAATATCCTCACTCCTCTTTTATGAGCATAATCAAGAGCTTCCTTATATTCTTCCAGTGTGAAATTTTCAGCATTTCTTCTTGCTCCAAATCCTTTTAATCCCATATATATTTCTTGGGCTCCTGCTTTCACAGCAGCATAAAATCTCTCCATATTTCCTGCTGGAGCTACTATTTTCATAATTTACCTCACATTTTTTATTTTTTGCAAGTTACAGTATACCACATTTACATGATTTTTTAAATCTTCTAATGTACTATTATTATTTATTATGATATCTGCCCTTTCCACTTTATCTTCTAAAGGCATTTGAGCATCTATTATTTTTTCTGCCAATTCCCTGCTGTTTTTATCTCTTTCTATTACTCTTTTTACTTGTAATTCTCTTTTTATATATACTACAATTATCTTGTCACATAAATTTTCCATTTTTGCTTCATACAGTAACGGGATATCAAAAATAACAATAGAATCCTGTGGAGTTTCCTTTTTCTTTTTTACAAATATTTCTATTACCTGTGGGTGTATTATCTCATTTAGCTTCTTTAATAGCTCTCTGTTCCCAAAAGCTTTTTCTCTCAATTTTTCCCTTATTATTTTTCCTTTACTGTCAAGAATATCTTTTCCAAAAATTTTTTCTATCCTATTTATAGTATCTTCTTTT
>ERZ791931.2076-NODE-2076-length-12553-cov-70.540967_pt1 | contig 12553 bp, 10 predicted proteins | sample MGYA00510127_ERZ791931 | MGnify/ENA primary metagenome ERZ791931 (study PRJEB30046, sample SAMN00792067) | human gut metagenome | study: EMG produced TPA metagenomics assembly of the A metagenome-wide association study of gut microbiota in type 2... | reverse complement strand
TTAATATCTTTAGCCATAATTCTATTTACAATTTAATGATTTACAATGTACTATTTAATTATCCCAAAACAGCGAGAACATCGCTCTGACGCATGATAAGGTATTTCTTACCGTCATGTTCCAGTTCAGTGCCCGAGTATTTGCCATACAATACCTGATCACCTACATGCAACACCATCTCCTCATCTTTTGTTCCGTTACCTATTGCGACAACTTCACCTTGCAATGGCTTTTCCTTTGCTGTATCAGGAATAATAATACCACCGATTGTTTTTTCTTCTGCAGGAGCAGGAAGAATCAATACTCTGTCTGCTAATGGTTTAATGTTCATAGTTCTTAATTTTTATATGTTATACTTTTAATTATATCAATTATCCGTCATCTTTAAGCAGTGACGCAAAACATCTTGCGAAAAACGTGCCAAACATGAAAAAGGAGAAATTGACAGTTTTATTCTGCCAAATTGGCACAGCTATAACATATCTTTCACTAAAATGGTTTCCTCTTCCCCTGCCATTATCAGTTGCTTTTACGAAATTTATTATTTTTACCTACAAAGATTCATATATAAACCAGTCGGCTACATTCCACAGCGACAGAACGAATCTGAATATAAAAAGAGAAAAATGTGATTTTTCTTTTTTTAATATTTCCATAGGACACAAACTATCACTATCTTTGCAAAACCTAATAATTAACCCCTTTAACTATATGGCATTTACGAACAACATTATGATTGTCCGCCACAGATTGCTGACAGAACTTGTAAAATTGTGGAAAAACGGAGAACTGACAACAGACAAAATAGACCGTCTGCCATTAGAACTCAGCCCCCGACGTTCAAAACATGCAGGGCGTTGCTGCGTACACAAAGAACGCGCTGTATGGAAATACAAATCCCTTCCTCTACTGGGGTTGGATATGGATGATGAAACCGATGAGCTCACTCCACTATCCGAATATGCCGCACGTGCTATAGAACGTGCAAACAATGGAAAGCCCAAAGACAACATTATGTGTGTTATAGACGAAGCATGCTCGGCCTGCGTACAGATCAATTATGAAATCACCGACTTATGCCGGGGATGTACCGCCCGCAGTTGCCAGTACAATTGTCCCAAAGGAGCCGTACATGTACATGCCGACACCGGCAAGGCATGGATCGACCATGATACCTGCATCAGTTGCGGCATCTGCCACAAAAGCTGCCCTTATCACGCAATCGTCTATATTCCCGTTCCCTGCGAGGAATCTTGTCCTGTCAAAGCGATCAGCAAAGATGAACACGGTATAGAGCATATTGATGAGAATAAATGTATTTATTGCGGTAAATGCATGAATGCCTGTCCTTTCGGGGCCATTTTTGAAATATCCCAGACATTCGATGTGTTGCAACGCATCCGTAAAGGAGAACAAGTGGTAGCCATTGTCGCGCCATCTATTTTGGGACAATTCAGCACAACTATCGAACAAGTATATGGTGCATTCAGACAAATCGGTTTCACCGATATAATTGAAGTAGCACAAGGAGCCATGTCCACCGTAGAACATGAAGCGCATGAACTGATAGAAAAACTGGAAGAAGGACAGAAATTCATGACTACCTCATGCTGCCCGTCCTATATCGAGCTGGTGAACAAATACATCCCCGATATGAAAAAATACGTTTCCGGCACAGGCTCGCCTATGTATTATGCCGCACGTATAGCCAAAGAGAAGTATCCTGATGCAAAAATCGTATTTGTTGGACCATGTGTAGCCAAACGTAAAGAAGCTCAACGTGACGAGGCTGTGGATTTTGTGATGACATTCGAAGAGATTTCCTCTATTTTCGATGCTTTCGAGATTAACCTGGAGATTGTACAGCCATACGCTATGGAATTCTCTTCCGTTCGCGAAGCGCATGGATTCGCACAAGCCGGCGGCGTGATGGGAGCCGTAAAGGCATTCCTGAAAATGGAAGCGGACAAAATCAATGCCATACAGGTATCTGATTTAAACAAGAAGAATATCGGAACATTACGCGCCTACGCTAAATCGGGCAAAGCTCCCGGACAATTCATCGAAGTGATGGCCTGCGAGGGTGGTTGTATCACAGGACCCAGTACGCACAGCGGCAGCAACAATGGAAAACGCCAATTGGTACAGGAACTGGCAAAACAGAAAAAAACATATTAAAGGTATGCATGAAGCGACTGATTGACAAATTACGTCACTACCATAGCCTGACAGGTGAGGAATATGCCAACCTCCTCTCCTGTCAGGATACCGGCACTTTACTGTATTTACAGCAACAGGCCAGGGAAGTCACTTTGGCACATTTCGGGAATGGGATATTTATCCGCGGACTTATCGAGGTGAGCAACCGATGTCGTAACAACTGTCATTATTGCGGAATAAGAAAAGGAAATACCGCCATTACCCGTTACGCATTAAAGCGTGAAACCATTTTGGAATGTTGCCGTGAAGGATATGCACTCGGATTCCGCACCTTCGTGATGCAAGGCGGTGAAGACCCTGCCTTAACAGATGAATGGATAGAAAAAACCGTTGCCGCCATCCACTGTGAATTCCCCGATTGTGCCATCACCCTTTCATTAGGAGAGAAATCACGGGAAGCATACGAACGTTTCTTCCGTGCCGGAGCCAACCGTTATCTGCTCCGACACGAAACACACAACGAAGAACACTATAGGAAATTACATCCTGAGGAGATGTCACTAAAGCATCGGCTCCAATGCCTGCAATGGCTAAAAGAAATTGGATATCAAACCGGAACAGGAATCATGGTAGGCACTCCGGGACAAACCCTGACACATCTGGTGGAAGATCTGTTATTCATAGAGCAATTCCAGCCCCAAATGATCGGTATCGGTCCATTTATCCCCCATCATGACACACCATTCGGAACAGAGCCGGCCGGAAGTGTAGGAATGACCCTCAAGCTGTTATCCCTTTTCCGGTTAATGCACCCGTCCGCCCTGATTCCATCGACCACCGCCCTTGCCACCTTGTCACCGGACGGACGGGAAAAAGGAATATTGGCAGGAGCTAATGTAGTGATGCCCAATCTCTCCCCCAGGGAGCAAAGAGAAAAATACACCTTGTATGATAACAAAGCCGCCTTCGGTGCCGAAGCAGCCGAAGGTTTACGAGCTTTGGCACAACAACTGGAAACAATCGGTTACCGGATATCGACAGATAGAGGTGACTATCACTAACCCCTAACAAACATGTATAAAGCAGATTCTAAAATAGCTGAAGAATTCATAGACCATCAAGAGATACTGGATACCTTGGAGTATGCTCACAACAACAAAAGCAATCGTGCCCTGATAGAGCAACTGATTGACAAAGCTGCTCAATTCAAAGGACTGTCCCATCGTGAGGCAGCATTACTGCTGGAATGCGACCAACCGGATCTAACAGAACGCATTTTCCGGCTGGCACAGGAAATCAAACATAAGTTTTACGGCAACCGTATTGTAATGTTCGCCCCTCTATATCTTTCCAATTATTGTGTGAACGGATGCGTCTACTGCCCTTATCATTTGAAGAACAAGACCATAGCACGCAAAAAGCTGACACAAGAAGAGATCCGTAAGGAGGTAATTGCCTTGCAAGACATGGGACACAAACGCCTGGCACTGGAAGCAGGAGAAGATCCGTTGCGGAATCCTATTGAGTACATACTGGAATCTATCCAAACCATTTATAGCATCAAACATAAAAATGGGGCTATCCGCCGGGTCAATGTCAACATTGCCGCCACTACCGTGGAAAACTACCGCAAGCTGAAAGACGCAGGTATCGGCACTTATATCCTGTTCCAGGAAACTTATCATAAAGAAAATTACGAATCCCTGCATCCCACCGGTCCGAAAAGCAAATATGCTTATCATACCGAAGCGATGGACCGTGCCATGGAAGCGGGAATTGACGATGTAGGACTAGGTGTTTTATTCGGGCTGAATACCTACCGCTATGACTTTACAGGATTATTGATGCATGCCGAACATCTGGAAGCTACCTTCGGAGTGGGACCACATACCATCAGTGTTCCTCGCATCTGTCCGGCAGATGATATCTCCACGCAAGATTTCCCGGATGCCATTTCAGATGATATATTTTGTAAAATTGTGGCGGTAATCCGTATCGCTGTTCCTTATACAGGTATGATTATCTCTACAAGGGAATCGGCTGCAACCCGACGCAAAGTCTTAAACCTGGGAATCTCACAAATCAGCGGAGGCTCCCGGACCAGTGTAGGCGGTTATGCCATTCCGGAAACACCGGAAGAAAACTCAGCACAATTCGACATCAGTGACACCCGTACCTTGGACGAGGTAGTGAACTGGCTGCTCGACTTGGGGCATATCCCCAGTTTCTGTACAGCATGTTATCGGGCAGGGCGTACAGGCGACCGTTTTATGTCATTAGTCAAATCGGGACAAATCGCCAACTGCTGCGCCCCCAATGCATTGATGACACTAAAAGAGTATCTGGAAGATTATGCGGCACCGGATACACGAGCCAAAGGAATCCAACTGATAAAAAAAGAATTGGAACATATTCCCAATCCGAAAATAAAAGAAATAGCAATTCGTAATCTGAAAGAGATAGAAGAAGGGAAACGAGATTTCAGATTCTAACCGCTCATGCGTCAAGCAACCTTTTCAATACAGATAATGAACCTAATTCAAGCCCAATAAAATATGAGTCTAAACAACACTCCCGCTGCCAACCGGCTACATATCGTCCTGTTCGGAAAACGCAATAGCGGCAAGTCCTCTCTAATCAATGCCTTGACCGGACAAGACACCGCCCTTGTATCGGATATTCCCGGTACAACAACAGATGCTGTCAGCAAAGCGATGGAAATTCAACATATCGGTCCTTGTCTCTTTATCGATACTCCCGGATTTGATGATGAAGGGGAATTGGGAAAAATGCGCATAACCCGTACGTTGAAAGCCATCGAACGGACAGATATTGCCTTACTTCTTTGTGAAGACGGCAATTGCGAGGATGAAAAACAATGGATGGAGCAGTTAAATAAAAGGAATATTCCGGTTATCCTGATACTGAACAAAGCTGATATCCGAAAAGACATAGCATCCACAAGGGATCGTATAGAAAAAGAATGCGGTCAAAATCCTCTCATTATCAGCGCAAAAGAACAGACGGGCATAGAGAAAATACTTCAAGCTATTCTGGAAAAGTTACCGGCAGATTTCGGACAACAGACCATTACCGGAGATCTGGTTAAAGAAGGAGATTTAGTGCTCTTAGTCATGCCACAAGACATACAGGCTCCCAAAGGCCGACTTATTCTTCCACAAGTACAGACGATGCGCGAATTATTGGACAAAAAATGTCTGGTAATGAGCTGTACAACCGATAAAATAGCCGCCACTTTGCAGGCTCTGTCCTATCCTCCGAAACTAATCATAACCGACTCCCAAGTTTTTCATACCGTTTATGAGCAAAAACCGGCAGAAAGCCTTCTCACCTCTTTTTCCGTTCTGATGGCAGGATATAAAGGGGATATACTCTATTATATGGAAGGAGCCTCAGCCATAGACCGCCTCACCCCACAATCACGGGTATTGATAGCAGAAGCCTGCACTCATGCCCCTGCCACCGAGGACATAGGCAGAGTAAAGCTTCCACGTATGTTGCGTAAAAAGATAGGTGAAGAGTTGCAAATAGATATCGTTGCAGGTACAGACTTTCCGGAGGATTTGACACCCTATCACTTAATCATTCATTGCGGAGCTTGCATGTTCAATCGCAAATATGTACTAAACCGGATTGATAATGCCCGTAAGCAACAGATTCCCATGACTAATTATGGAGTGGCTATTGCACACTTGAACGGGATATTGGATAAGATAGCGTATTAAAAAGACATCTGTTCTTTTTTGTTTCCATCACCACAAACCATTTATCTTCAACGGTTTGTGGTGTAAAAGGTTCCGTAATTCCCCTTAACCGGTATGTATGTGTCTTTTTACCATTGTTTCTGAAGGCTCATAGATTTTCCTTCTTGATGTGTCCTGTATCTATTTACTTCAGTTACAAAAACTTATTTAGTCTTTTCAGATTCATACTTCCTTTTGTTGTTTTCTCATTCTTAAGCATGGTAAGCGCCATCTTTGTTGCCACCGAGAAGTTTCTGGCTGCATTTTTTACCTTTTTACTGTAGTCTTCTCGAAAGGTAACATCCAGTTGCCAATGAAGATTATTCCCAATAGACCAATGCTGCCTGATGGCAGATGCAATCTTCTCAGGTCGGGTATTATCAAGTGAAGTTACATAGTATCTGACCTCTTGAGTATATTCCCCTATTGCGACTATTGTTCTTTCCGACTTTATCCTTACAACAGACTTCAACCCCACAAGTTTCTTCTTGAACATTTTCTCCATTATAGATCCATAACTGACTACAGTACAGTTTCTTTTCTCAATCCTTCCATGTCCGGCATTTTTCCGACACATGCCTGGTGACTCTATTGATTATTTCATCTCTATCCTGATAATAGTCAATGATTTGTTTAGCCGGTTGATAATTTTTTTTCTTATTCTCCTTTATAGCGATAATATAATTTGCATCATGCTCAATAATGGTCTGGGTTATATCTTTCTGGCACCCCATCGCGTCAATTGTAACAATACAACCACTTAGTTCCAAAGAGTTAATCAACAATGGAATAGCTGTAATCTCATTGTTTTTGTCATCTACTTTCACCTGACCTAAAGAAATTCCATTAGCGGCAGACCAGGCGGAAACCATCCATAATTTGAATCCTTCTTTTCCCCTAGTATGTTCTCCATCACATTGGCTTGGACCACGCATGAGCTTGCCATCTATAGCTACAACGCCTTTCACCTCCAGACAGACTCGTTTTACCCAATTACGGAAGATCAACTCAAAATAATCGGGCTTTATCATACTGAAGAATCTGTTAAAAGTATCATGACTGGGGATGAACTCCAGGCCGGGTATGCGACTCTTGAAAAAAGCAATTTTCGAATTGCCAAATTCCTCAATCTCATTCCAGGATTGGGCGCCACAGATTACAGCAGCAATGGATATATAGATAATAGTTTCCATTTTATGGACTTTCTTGCGGTTCATACTAGGATCTTCTATTTGTTTACAAAGGTCAATTATACCAATTTTCATGTTAGTTTATGTTTTAATATATCTTATAAAGATAAGAAAAACAATCGATACAAACAGATAACAACACATTAATAATCAATAATATAACAAATAAGCAACAAGGGATAGTATAGTAAAAATATAATATATTTGCTTTGAAACACTTAGTTGAATTTATAGTTTCACCAAGGTGAAGCAAGCGTATCACTTGGGTGACTACGCCTCTCCACTTAGATGCCAATGTATTGTCACCTAGGTGAAACCACAAAAGAAGACAGACAAAAGATAAGCATCCGGGATTGTGCGTGTTTTTTCCAGTCATAACAAAGTCAAAAGCCTAACGTACTTCGTTTGGCTTTTGACTTTATAACAGCTTGAAGAGAAATACACAAGAGGCCGAATGCTTACAATTCTTCCATAAACTTGACCAACGAGTGAACAATGCTTCAATCCATATACACCCACGCAGGGTGTGACCATGTGCAGGTATCTCCTCCAGGTAGTCGAAGGTGTTTCAATCCACACACCCACGCAGGGTGTGACTCCCCGAAGAAATCCGGCTCATCGACATACAGACCGTTTCAATCCACACACCCACACAGGGTGTGACGCGTATTTCCTGCCTTCTATAGTTATGTCCTGGGAGTTTCAATCCACACACCCACGCAGGGTGTGACTTTGTTATCATTCCTCTTATCCGTCAAGTTTGTGTTTCAATCCACACACCCACGCAGGGTGTGACTTTGTTATCATTCCTCTTATCCGTCAAGTTTGTGTTTCAATCCACACACCCACGCAGGGTGTGACCGGTGCATACTGGTTGTTAATGCTAAACAGGTCTAGTTTCAATCCACACACCCACGCAGGGTGTGACTTTGGAGTGATACAGGCACGACAGGAGGCGGTGGTTTCAATCCACACACCCACGCAGGGTGTGACCCCCGGCACATACCTCCGGCGGCAGCCACTTCATGTTTCAATCCACACACCCACGCAGGGTGTGACAAGGTTTAGATGACATAATTCCAACTCTTGCTAATTGTTTCAATCCACACACCCACGCAGGGTGTGACACTACCCAAACGGATAGCCTCATCTTTAAAAAACGTTTCAATCCACACACCCACGCAGGGTGTGACGTATCAGTTTCATCTGGTGCAAAAAAAACTACAAGTTTCAATCCACACACCCACGCAGGGTGTGACAGGATATTGGACAGCAATGGTGTGCCCCGAAGACCGTTTCAATCCACACACCCACGCAGGGTGTGACTAGCCTTCGTTTATTGCTTCGTTAACCAAGGTACGTTTCAATCCACACACCCACGCAGGGTGTGACTAACAGTAGACTGAGTAGGGTGCATTTGAGCAAGTTTCAATCCACACACCCACGCAGGGTGTGACGTTGGCTGTCGAGACTAATGGTCTTAGAATTCAGTTTCAATCCACACACCCACGCAGGGTGTGACCTTGCTAATCTGTATGCACAAGGTTCTTTGACTGTTTCAATCCACACACCCACGCAGGGTGTGACTACGTAAACATTTATCTTTAAAACTAGGTTCTTATGTTTCAATCCACACACCCACGCAGGGTGTGACAGCACGAGAGATTAAGCGCAATGGTACAGCATAGTTTCAATCCACACACCCACGCAGGGTGTGACCAATTAGCAGCATCAACTTGCGGAACAAAAATAGTTTCAATCCACACACCCACGCAGGGTGTGACCTTGCTAATCTGTATGCACAAGGTTCTTTGACTGTTTCAATCCACACACCCACGCAGGGTGTGACGGTTTATCATTAAAACAGGTATAGAATATGAGAAGTTTCAATCCACACACCCACGCAGGGTGTGACTAAGCCAAATGTTTCTCCCATTGAGAATTGCTGTTTCAATCCACACACCCACGCAGGGTGTGACTGTTTCTGTTTAGAACTCCATTTATAATAATCACGTTTCAATCCACACACCCACGCAGGGTGTGACTCTATATCTAATAACATATTATAAATCAGCAAATTTAATCCACTGTTATGCGAATCATCATTATTATTCAACTTCATAACGAAGAAATACTTTACAAATAATTTAATCTACTGATTATTAACACATGCGAAGATACTACTTTTTTTGTAACACACCACATTCGCATTATATTATAAGAGCCTCCTCAAGTTTATACGCCGTTTCAACACCTATTACTTCCACCCTCTTATTCTCATTTTTACTAAGAATATAAAAACGAACACTATCAAGAGACATATCAATAATATCCCTAACTCTCCCTTTTAGAAGAGAATATTGCGCTTCCGTCACTACACACTCAAAGACTGAGTTCTGCACCCTCTGTCCATAATCCAGACAAGCCTTGGCCACACATCGTAAACGGCGAGCCCCCTCTTTGCTTGTAGTATCCACATCGTAAGTCACAAGAATGTACATAATTAAAAATCATTTTATAAGAAATACCGGATAATCGTCAATATCCTGCCTGATATACCTTGCCATTAACATAGCCTGCACATAAGGCAGAAGCCCTATTTCAACTTTTTCATTAAGATAAGGATGAATTATCACTTCCCTTTTCCTTGCCTGCCATGCAGTAATAAAAGTCTTTTTCCCTTTATCTGTCATAACAACCCCATTATCACCTTGGAACAAGAAGTCTTTTACTGAAATCTGTCTTTTATTAATCAACGACAAAATAAAACGGTCGCCAAGGTAAGCACGTAACTCTTCCATCATATCTAAGGCCAACGATGTGCGCCCCGGACGGAGTGTATGGAGAAACCCGACGTATGGATCAAGGCCAACAGTTTCGAGAGCGGCCGCAACATCATTGGCTATCAACGTATATGCAAAAGACAACATGGCATTCACCGCATCCTTGGGAGGACGACGATTGCGACCATGAAATGGGAAATCAGTCTTCTGATTAAGTATCAAGATTGGCAATACCTCAAAATAGGCATTCGAAGCCATCCCCTCATAACCAATTAATTCCGTCTTATCTTGAGCCTTCAAAGCATCACGCTTGGCACGTTCCAATACTTGCACCGCCCTATTAATGTCTTCATTCTCACCATAATCACGAATATATCTCCTCAATATATTGCGATAGTTTTGAATCTTACCACCAATCATCAACCTAACCACATGCAACGACCAAGATGCATCGTCCGACAATTGGTACTGCTTTTTGCGTAACAGAACATTCCCTTTCGTAGCACCTTGAACCCTGCTGATAAATCTGCCTTGTGGAGAAAGAAATGTGAGTGATATACCATTGTCACTACACAATTTCATCACACCGGGACTTGCGCCCATATATCCGAACGTAACGATGCCCTCTATATTTATGACAGGAATACGAAACACCTCCTCCTGCTGAACAGATATAACGACATTCAGCCCATCCTTACTAAGATACGCTTCCGGTGTCGTCACATACAAAGTATTCAATAGTTTTCTCATAGGTACAGATTTTTAGTAAGGTAATTATCTACCGAAGTACAATTATTTACCATTTCCGGCATGCAGATATCTTTCAGCGAGCACTTGTCACAATGTTTCCCATATTCAGCCTTCGGGATAACCGCTTTACTAAATATATCGTGCATATCCCGGGCACATTGTCTGACTATATTTCGCAGCTCCTCCGTTATATCCACATTAACCCGATGGCGAAGCTCCCCATAAAAGAAAGAGCCGTATGATATATGGATAGCATACATTTCTTCTATACACATGATTTGTGCTGCCAACTGCACTTCATCCACTTCGTTTCTTTTCGGTTTGCCATGCTTATACTCCACAGCAACCGGTTGCCATCGCCCCGGATAGTTGGGATGCAAAATCGTATTTTCAAAAGATGAGGAAGGAAGTAACTCTATGGCATCAGAGATTCCATAGAGTCCAAGTTCACGCGAAGCGATATTCACCGCACGCAATGTTATCTGGTCACCACACTTTTGTCTATAAAACGGATCATCTACATGCTTGTGCAGAATCTGTCCTTCGATGGTGAGACGATTATCGTTCCATTGCTGCTCAATGTGTATCAAAGCCCATTGCCGGGGACAGAACCTAAAGTGCTGAATCCCCGACAACATAAGCATATCGTCTTCATTGTACATACGATGGAATTATATCAGTTCCTCAATAGTTACATTTGATGGAGCATTCTCCTTATCTATAGTAACTGAATAGTCGATGAATGAGCGTGGTGCTCCATCGCAGACTTTCTCCACTTTTACCAATTCAAACAACTTGTTGGCGGGAGCATTACCCAATATGGAGTCATGCTTGAAGACTATCAGTTTTTGAGCACTCATCAATCCACGTGCCGCCGAACGATCCACATCGAACATGTTCTTTAAAGCTTCCCAAAATAGTTCAAGGTCTTCTTCAGAAAATCCTGTCTGTTGTGCCAAGTTAGCGGAGATGAAGCCGTGACAGACATAGAGGCCATAAGGAATGGTCGCTTTACGTCCCATTGTACGATTGCCACCATCTTGTTTTTCCGCTTCTTTCTCTGTTGCTACTGCCATACGAGTTATAGAATGTTCCGCTACAGCAATTGGATCTATAGAACGAGCAAAGGTGAACTGGATAGGACCACGAACTTGACCCGCATTTTTACCTGTTGACATAACTGCACCAAATGTTCTGATATCGAAGTAATTATTACACATAAAACGACGTGCTGCTTCTATTTTGTCCTTTGCATTTTTTACTTCTGAATCATCATGTGCATTATCAATCAAAGTATTCAGGACTGCCTTCTCTTTGATAAATATATCAAAGCCATTCACAAGCCCTTTTGCTATTTGTACATAATTACGAACCTTGCGTTTCAAGCAGACATCCGTAACAAGTCCCATACCTGTTTCGGCATCCACACGTGGTAGATTACCCGCATCCGGATCACCATTTGGGTTACCATCTTTTACATCAAATATGTAAACGAAATCAATTCTATTCTTTAGTTCTGACATAACTTTATATTTTTAAAATTATTATTCCATTTCTTTATTTTCCTTACTCATAAAAAGGTCTTGACGTTGGTGATAATATCCCACAAAGAACCGTCCTTGATCTTGCAGGTTAAGATGTGGAGGAAATCCTTTTGCATCAAGTTTGGATATAATTTCCTGTTTCAGCTTCTCATAGAACACTTGTCCACCCGGATTCAATTTCTCTATATGATGAGTGGAAAGGTTGAGCACCGTGGCAAAAACCATGGAAGGAGTTGCTGATGCAGCATTCATATAGCGTTCTCGAATGGAATGAATACCATTGGCATCCTCCTGTATCTTGTCAAGTACGGCAAACAGCCTTCCACAAAGATACCCTTGATTTTGATTTTCTTTGTCTAACA
>ERZ791931.2067-NODE-2067-length-12593-cov-9.181847_pt1 | contig 12593 bp, 9 predicted proteins | sample MGYA00510127_ERZ791931 | MGnify/ENA primary metagenome ERZ791931 (study PRJEB30046, sample SAMN00792067) | human gut metagenome | study: EMG produced TPA metagenomics assembly of the A metagenome-wide association study of gut microbiota in type 2... | reverse complement strand
GTTCAACTATTAATCCCATATCTTCTAAAAGAGTAATCGTAATTTCAGCATTCAACAATCCCATTAGGTGCTAATTCATATGCTTCAATAATATTTTTATTTTTTTATATAACTTGCAAGCTGATTAAACTGTTCATCACTGATTGTATGTTTTGAAGATATAATATTTTTAAACATTTCAGAATTTTCTAAATATCTTCTAAGTTGTGTTTCTATTTTTCGAACAGTATCTTCTGCAGTATAACTTGCACTTATTTTTTCTTTATTTACTTCAAATTGAATTAAAACAAATAAACATGATACCCATCACTATAATAAAAAATAGGCCTGTTTTTCTTTTTAATTTATTTAATTGAACAACCTCTTCTTTATTCGTTACTTCTACCTATTTATCCAAACATTTACAAATTCATTATACACATTTATATAAATTCTCTCTATAAAAAGCTTAATAAAAAAGAGCAATCTTAACGATTACTCCTTTATACAAATTAATAAGCTTTTGCAAAGTAAACAACTTTTTTAGCTGGTTTACCACAAATTGGACAAACATCACCAAATGCTTCTTCGTCTTCTTTGATACATCTAGATGTAGCCCCTGTTTCTTCTTTAATTTGAGATTCGCAAGCTTCATCTTCACACCACATCATACGAATGTATCCTGCTTTAGTATTTAAGATTTCTTTAAATTCATCATATGTTTTCGCAGTTCTAATGTTTTCATCTCTAAATTTCAATGCTTTTGCATACATTTCATCATGAATTTGGTCTAATAATTGATGAATTGTATTTGGTAATTCTTCATTTAAAGCATATGTTTCTTTTGTACCATCTAATCTTTTAGCTAAGACACATTGTCCTTTTTCAATATCTTTAGGTCCAATTTCAAGTCTTAATGGAATTCCTCTCATTTCAGCATCTGCAAATTTATAACCTGGTGTTTTATCACTAGCATCCACTTTAACACGAAGTCCAGCTGCTTTTAATTGTTTTTCAATTTCATAAGCCTTATCTAAAACACCTTCTTTATGTTGCATAACTGGAACGATCATCACTTGAATTGGTGCCACTCTTGGTGGTAAAACAAGTCCATTATCATCTCCATGAACCATAATGATTGCTCCAAGTAAACGTGTTGATACTCCCCAAGAAGTTTGATAAACATATTCTTGTTTATTATCTTTATTTAAGAATTTAACATCGAAAGCTTTTGCAAAACCTTGACCAAAATAATGAGATGTTCCTGATTGTAAAGCTTTTCCATCATGCATTAAAGCTTCAATTGTATAAGTTTCTTCAGCCCCTGCAAATTTTTCACTTTCAGTTTTACGTCCAGTAACCATTGGAATTGCAAGTAAATCTTGTGCAGTAGAGCGATAAATTTCTAACATTTGTAAAGTTTCTTTTCTTGCTTCTTCTTCACTGGCATGAATTGTATGCCCTTCTTGCCATAAAAATTCAGATCCACGTAAAAATGGTCTTGTTGTTTTTTCCCAACGTACTACTGAACACCATTGATTATATAATTTTGGTAAATCACGATAAGAATTAACAATTTTTGCATAATGTTCACAGAACAATGTTTCAGAAGTAGGTCTAATAATCAAATTTTCTTCTAATTCATTTAAACCACCTTTTGTAACAACGGCACATTCTGGTGCAAAACCTTCTACGTGATCAGCTTCTTTTTGTAATAAAGATTGAGGGATCAACATCGGCATATAAACATTTTCATGTCCTGTTTCTTTAAATTTTTTATCCATATGATTTTGAATTTGTTCCCATAAAGCATATCCATAAGGGCGATAAATAATAAACCCTTTCACACCACTATAATCCATTAATTCAGCTTTACGACATACATCTGTATACCATTTAGCAAAATCAACATCTCTAGCAGTAATAGCTTCATTTTTCTTGTTATTTGCCATCTTTTTTCCTCCTCTAAAATGCTCCTCTATTTTACTATAGAAATGATAAACAAGCAAGATTAGATCATCTGAATCACACTTTGTTTTTGTTTTCTTTCAACTACAAGTTGTCGTTCAATACGATCTTTTAAATCACTAACATGTGAGATGATTCCAATTAATTTATTTTCATGATGCAATTCCATTAAACAATTCATTGCTTGATCTAATGATTGACTATCTAGAGAACCAAACCCTTCATCAATAAAAAGCGTATTTAATTCAATTCCTCCAGCATAATCTTGAACCATTCTTGAAAGTCCTAAAGCAAGAGATAAAGCCGCTTTAAAGGATTCCCCACCAGAAAGTGTCTTAATACTTCTAATATTTCCACTTTCTTGATCAAAAACATCTAATTCTAACCCTTGCTGACTTCTTCCTTTACCTGCATCATCTTTTCTTAATAATTGATATCTTCCTTGACTCAATTGTTTCATAATCACATTGGCATAAATCAACATATTTTCAAAATAAGTTGCTAGTACATATCTTTCAATCGACACTCTTGCATTATTTTTACCACTTGCTAGATTATAAAGATCTAAATATCTTTGATAAGTATCTTCATCTTTTTCTAATTGTTGATTGATTTTTTGAATATCTTTGATCATTTTTTCTTTTAATGAATAATCTATTTTTAATTTTTCTAAATCATCATTTTTTTCTCTCAATTGTTGATTTACTTCTTTAATTGTTTCACTTAAAGAAGATAAATCAACATATGTTGAATCTTTGACTTCATTTTCTAATGAAATAATCTGTTCATTTAAACTCTTTAAAGAAATTAAATAATCTTGATATTTCTTTTCCAAGATACTGATTTGATTGATTTGTGTTTTTAAATTTAAAAATTCTTCTTCATTTATAAATGCATCTAAAGCAGTATGATATTTATTATCTAATTCATCATATATTTCTTGTTCTTGAATAATTTGTTGATTCAATGACGAAATTTTTGTTTTTATTTCAAGATATTTATTTTTGACCTTTTCATAATCCTGTTGAATAGTTTCTATTTCTAATGAAAGTTGACGATATTCTTTTTGAACTTGTTGATAATTTTTATTAACTTCTCCAATTTCATATTGTCGCAGTGAATCATCTAATTTACCAGATAATTGATGAATTTGTACTTGAATATTCTCTAGACTTTGTGCTTGTTTTAATTCTTTACTTTCATAAGTAGACATATCTTTCAATGAAAGAGCCACACTCTTTTTAAGCTTTTGAATATATTTAAGTTCATCTTGTAATTCAAGATATTCTTTTTTCATTCTTTTTTCATCTTTTGATAAATGATCTAATTCTTTAATAAAGATTTCTTTAGATATCTCTTCTTGAATATTAAGTTCACTTGAAAGTTGTTTTGTTTGTTTAACAAGCATTTCCTTTTTTTGATTAGACAAGAGTATTTTTTGTAAGATATCTTGTAACCTATGTTCTTGTTGTTTTACTTTTTTAGCTTGTTGATCTAATTTTTCTTTTGTTATATCTTCTTTTTCAATTTGTGCCGGATGAGGATGATGTAAAGAGCCACAAATAGGGCATGGTTGATCCTCTTTTAATTGTAATGCAAAAATACCTGCTTGTTTTCTAAAATACAATTTTTCCATTTGATTATATTGCATTTTTTCATGATCAACTTGTTTTTCAACAACTGTATACTCTTCTTGTAAATCACTTTTATTTTCATTAAGTTTGAGTATTTGATCATAATAATCCGACAATTGATGAACTTTTACTTTTTGTTCGTTTAAACGAACATATTGTTGTTTGATCAGTTCATATTTAGATTGTACTTGTTGTTCACTTTGGATTCTTTCTTGATCTCTTTGCAGCCCATTTTCAAATTTTTCTTTCTTTTTTAAAAAGAGTTTATGTTCTTCATCTAACATTCTATATTGTTGTTTTAGAGTTTGTAAGTTTTGATAATCATTTTGATATTGATAGATTTGATCGATTAATTGTTTCGTTTCTTGAATTTGGTTTTGTAATTTTTCTTTTGTTTGTTGTTTAACAGTAAGAAAATCTGCTTGTACCTTTTTTTCTTGATAATCTTTTTCAAGTTTTTTTAATTGTTTTAAAAAATCTTCTTGATTTAATTTTAAGGTTTGAAGTTTCTTTTGTTGTTTAATATAAGAAATATATAAATAATTTGTTTCTTGTGCTTTTTTTAAAGTATCTACAGTTTTATTTAATTTTTGATAATCATTTTCTTGTTTCTTTAAATCTTGAAATTGTTGTTTTAAATCTTTTAATTGTATTAATCGTTGATTTTGCAAGCGATAGAGTTGTAATTGTTGTTTCTTTTGATCTAAATCTTTTTTTAAATCAACATATTCTTTTTGTTGACTTGCGATAAGTTTTGTTTGTTTAGATAAATATTCTTGATGATCTTCAACTTGTAATTCTTGCATCAAATCTTTCCTTTTATTCAATAATAAATCATATTTATCCTGATACGTTTTTAGATGAACTTTAAGTTTTTCTTCTAACTTTTGATACGTCTCACTATGAAATAACTCTCTTAATACTTTTTCTCTTTCATCACTTGAAGCCATAATCAATTTTGTAAATTCTCCTTGAGCAATCATACAAATCTGTTTAAATTGTTGATCATCGACCCCTAATAAAGAAATCATTTTTTGATTGACTTCTTTAATACCTTCGACCATTTTGCCATCTGGTAAAGTAAGTAACGCTGAAGGTTGTTTAGGTGTTTTTTTTCCTTCTAGATAATATTTAGGATTTCTTTTAATTGTATAATTTTGTTGATGCAAAGAAAATGAAAATTCAACAAAAGTAGGAATTTCATTTAAGGCATGATCACACCTTAAACTGTCCGTTTGTCTAATTTGACCACTTGTTTTACCATATAAGGCAAAGATCATGGCATCAAAAATCATCGTTTTTCCACTACCTGTAGGCCCTGTAATTAAAAAGAGACCATCTTCTTGAAATGATTCAAAATCGATTGTGATTGTATCTGGATAAGGTCCAAACGCTGATAATGTAAGGCTAATGGGCATCATCTTCACTTACCTCCTCTAGTAATTGTTGAATAATTTCTTCACTTTCTTGACTCATTGCTTCACCTTTCATTTTTTCATAGAATTCTTTAAATATTTCTATTGGAGATTGTTTTTCAACATCTAAGGAAGAAGCTGTTTGATTTGTTTTAAGTTTTTCTAGTGATTGATAAGTAATTTGTAATAAATAAGGGTATTTTTCTTTTAAAAAATCATATGCATGACCAATGACTTGTTTATCTAATAATTCTACCGCTACAAAATCATTTTCATTATTTGGATAATGTAAAACATCTTCATATTTTCCAACGACCTTCACTAGATCTTTTTGTGGCTTTAAAGGAATAATTTGCGTAGAAACCCCAGTTTCATCAATAGTTACTTCAACCATTCCTTTTTTTTGATGAACTTCATCAAATGAATACTTCATTAAACTTCCTGCATATCTTACATAATCATATTTAATTTTTTGACTTGCATGAATATGACCTAAAGCTACATAATCAAAATCTTTACATAAATCAACATCAATAATTTCACTACCACCCACGGAAAGAATTACTTCACTTTCACTTCTAATCACTTCTTTATTTCCCGCAATAAATTGATGTGTTACAAGAACTTTAGGATGGTCTTCAACAAATGTTTGTTGACTTAAATAATATGCAAAAGCATCCTGATACGTTTTTAAATCATCTTTTTCATATAAATAACGTATATAAGAAGGTTTAAAAAAAGGAACCAAATAAAAATAAACACCTTCTATTTCAATTGGTCTTATTTCTTTTTCAGGATAAGAAACAATATACAAACCTTGACTTTGAAGTAAAGAACTTGCAAAATCAAGTCTTTCACTGCTATCATGATTTCCTGAAATGATCAATACTTTTTTATGATAATGTAAAATCATTGCTTCTAAAAAATGATTTAAAGCAACTATACTTTCTTTAGAAGCAATCGCACGATCATAAACATCTCCAGCAATTACTAAAGTATCTATTTTTTTTTGAACCATATAATTCATCACTTGATTTAATAAATCAATTTGAATATCTAATAGATTATTTTGATAAATAATTTTACCTAAATGTAAATCCGCTAAATGTATAAATTTCATAACTCCTCCAAATCCAAACAATATATTCTTTTTATATAATCACCTTGATCAAAATCTTTCTTCAAACATGCAGGTACTTCTTTTGTTTCAAGATACTTAAATGGCAATGACTCAATAATCTTACGACTTGCTATATTATCAGGAGAACATGTAATCATTAATTGTTTAAATCCTTTTTCTTTTGCTTTATCAAACAATAATAAACAAGCATCTTTACTATAATGATGCCCTCGGTATTCCTTTTCTATCGTATAACCAATATGTCCATCATAATATCTTTCTTCATTACTACCTTCTCTTAAGACAATTCTTCCTACTTCTATATGATCGACCATGATTAAATATATATAATAAGGTTTCCAACCACGTGGAAGATTCTCTTTTTCATATGTTAAAAGTTCTAATTTCATAAAATCACCTATCCCTATTGTATCATGTATCTATCAACAAATTAATATAATAATCTCTTTTAAATCCACTTATTTCCACTTTAAAAATTTATTTTACATATTCTTTATTTATTTAAAATATGCTATTATAGATAGTAGGAAGTGGGAAATATGTATAATTTATATAAAGAATATCTAGAATACTTTGACTTGTTAGATAATCAAATACTTTTACGTTCTCGTGATAGAAAGCTTGAAGAAGCAAATAAAAAATATGAAAATCTAATCAATGAAACAAAAGAAAGCATTATCAAATACTCTCAACTAAAATTTCATGAAGATATAAGCAGTTCTATAAATACTCTTTCTAAATATCAAATTTTTGATCTTTTAGATCATTTATATGATTTTAAAGAATTTGAAGAATTAAAAAAACATCTTCAAAACTTAAAAATTTTAATTTTTTGATAAAAAAAAAGAAAAACACTCATAAAAAGTCAATATAAATAATGGAGGACTTTTTATGAACAAAAATAGAGAGAATTTTAAAAAATATTCAAATGATTTATATTTTCATCATTTGCTTGTTGAAAATGAAAGAATTAGAACCCTTATTTGTCAAGAGCTTATTTTAGACAGAGAGATTGTTTCTACTAAATTAAAAAACGCACAACAATATGGTAAAAATTTCTATGAAAAGAAACTTATTTTAGATATTTTAGCTATTGATGATGTAGGTGATCTCTACAATATCGAATTACAAACTTATGGTTTAAATGAAGAGATACTTGTTCGTTTTGAACTTTATAATGCTGAACTTTTAAGACAACAAGTAAAACAGGGAGAAGATTATACTAGTGCTCATGTTGTAAGATCATTAATTATTAGTTATGGGCATATTTTAGACAATGCTCCTCTTTATAAATGTCACTTTAGAATGGTTGATGATGAACATCATATTGTCTATCCATTTAATCGCATGGAAATAACAATTATTCAACTCGAATATATCAATCAAGTAATCAATGAAATGACGAGTTTTAATCAGTTGATGTATCTCTTTAAAAACGAAAAACCATATGATAAAATTGAAATAGATTATAGAATAAAGGAAGCGATACAAATGCATGACAAATATATATCTTCTGAAGAATCATACCTAGAATATCTTGATCGTTTAGATAATGAAATATTGCTTCGTTCTCGTGATAGAAAAATTAAAGAAGCGAATCAAAAAGTCGTGGAAGAAAAGCAAAAAGCGGAGGAAGCGAATCAAAAAGCCGAGAAAGAGAAGAAAAAAGCGGAGGAAGAAAAGCAAAAAGCGGAGGAAGCGAATCAAAAAGCCGAGAAAGAGAAGAAAAAAGCGGAGGAAGCAAACCAAAGAGCTGAAAAAGCAAATAACGAAATAGATAGTATTCTTGATGAAACAAAGGAAAGTATTATTAAGTATATTAAAATGCAATTTCATGAAGATATCAGTGATTTTATAAGCACTTTTTCTAAACAACAAATTCGTAATCTTCAAAAACATCTATATGATTTTGAAGATTTTGAAGAATTAAAAAATTATTTTCAAAAACCAAAGGGTTTGTCAAGAAAAGTGTGTAAGTAATTTAAAACTTACTAAAAAATAGGTTATTCAAGTTTGTAATTATTTCTTGTAGTGTCACTAAAAGAACTTGTATTTAATAAACAGCAGTGTTAAAACCTATCTTTAATACTGCTGCTTTTTGAGTATATAAAAGGTTATGCAATATATGAATAATTGCATCCTTCTCAAATCAAAAGAATAAGCAGACTCGCTTATTCTTTTTAACTATCTTATTAATTGTCTTAATTCTCCAACATCAAGAGAATATCTTTCTGCTACCATACGATTTACTTTTCCAGTATTTACTAAAGTAGCAAGTGATGCATTTAATGTTGTCATTCCTTCATTTCTTCCAGTTTGAATCATTGTATCTATTTGATGACCTTTATTTTCCCTAATTAAATTTTTAATAGCGTCATTAGCAATCATGATTTCTAAAGCAGCTGCTCTTCCTTTACCACTTGCAAGTGGTAAAAGTTGTTGAGTAACAACCGCTTGTAAAACAGAGGCTAATTGAGCACGAATTTGAGCTTGTTTATGAGGAGGGAAAACATCAATAATACGATCAATTGTTTTAGGAGCACCAATAGTATGAAGCGTACTAAATACAAGATGGCCTGTTTCAGCTAAAGTAATAACTGCTTGAATCGTTTCATAGTCTCTCATTTCTCCAACAAGAATAACATCTGGATCTTCACGCATGGCACTTTTTAAAGCTGTATCAAAAGAATCAACGTCTTCATAGACTTCCCTTTGATGAATAAGAGCTTGTTTTTGTTGATATACATATTCAATTGGATCTTCAATGGTAAGAATATGACAATTTCTCATTGAAGAAATAAAATCAATCATTGCTGCTAAAGTTGTTGATTTTCCACTTCCTGTAGGACCGGTTACTAGAACAAGTCCTCGAGGAAGTAAAGCCAATTTATGTAAAACATCAGGTAAATTTAATTCTTCTAATGTCTTGATTTGTTCATTGATGATACGAATTGCGGCTGTCATATAACCTTGTTGAAAATAAATATTAACACGATGTCTTCCTAAATCATTTACATAGACAAAGTCAGCATCTTCATGTTTTTCTACAATCTTTAAAATTCGATCTTTACACATTGATAAAATCATTTCTTTTATTTCTTCATTACTAAAAGTTTGTTCAAATTCAATAAGTTTTCCATCTTGTCTCAATGTTATACCTGTATTTTCACCAATATGAACATCACTACATCCTTTAATTCTTGCATCATTTAAAATATCATTAATATTTGCCATAACATTCCCCTTTAATCAATATAAGCAATAATCTTATTGAATTCATCTACTGTTGTTTTACCTTCTTTAACAAGTTTTAAAGCTTGATCTCTTAAAGTTTCTACTCCTTGTTCTTCAACAAGATATTTCATAATATCATCTATTTCTTCTTGATTAGAAATCATTTTACGTACTTTACTATCTATTTCAATAACTTCATGAATAGCAATTCTCCCCTTATAACCTGTTTGATTACAATGAGGACAGCCTGTTCCTTTAGATATATATTTGATTCCTTCTTGTAAAGCTAAACGATCAGATAATGAAGTAGCTACTTCCTTTTTACAATAAGGACAAACCTTTCGCATTAAACGTTGAGCAACAACACCTACTAAACTGTTAGCAACCATATAAGGTTCAACACCCATTTCTTCAAGCCTAACAATCGTACTAATAGCATCGTTCGTATGTAATGTACTGACAACCAAATGTCCTGTAATAGCTGCACGAACAGAAATTTCAGCAGTTTCTTTATCACGAGTTTCTCCAACCATGATTACATCTGGATCTTGTCTCATTAAAGCACGCAATCCTCTATCAAATGTAAGACCAGACATTGTATTGACTTGCATTTGATTAATACGATTTAATTTTCTTTCCACAGGATCTTCAATCGTTGAAATATTGATTTGTCCTTGAGCTAATTTTTCAAGGATCATATAAAGTGTTGTGGTTTTCCCACTTCCAGTAGGACCCGTTACATAAATAATTCCATGTGGCATAGACATCATATGATTCATTTTCTTAAAGTTTTCTTCTGTCATTCCAAAAGTACTTAAGCGGTCAATAGTACTATTAGAATTCAAATAACGCATAACAATCTTTTCACCAAAGATGGTAGGAATAACAGAGACACGAATATTTAATTCAACTCCATCAATTACTCCCATAAAATGACCATCTTGAGGTAATCTTTTTTCAGCAATATCCATGTTAGATAAAATTTTAATTCTAACAATCAAAGCCGCTTGTATATTTTTATTTAAATCTAAATAATCAACAAGCATTCCATCAATACGCATTCTTACATGCAATTTTTCTTCAAATGGTTCAATATGAATATCAGAAGCACTTGTATTATATCCTCTAATTAACAATGAATTTAATAATTTAACAACAGGTGTATCATCTTCATTCGCATCAAATAAATTTAGATCCTCTTCTACTTCAGGTAAAGTCGATTCATCAATATCATCTACTAAATTCAAAGTATCAACATCTGAATAATATCTTTCAATAGCAATTTGAATATCTGCTTTTGTTGCAAGTGAAACACTAATACGACAACCTGAAACAAGTCTTACATCTTCTAATCCATAATAATTTAAAGGATCACTTGTTGCTACTGTTAACACATTGTCATTAAAAGCATAACCAATGACATTATATTTTTGTGCCATTGCTTCAGGAATCTTTTTAACAGCATTAATATCAAAATCTATATTATCCAATGAAACTAAAGGCTCAGCTAATTTATCAGATAAAGCTTCTAACATTTGTTGTTCACTAACAAAACCTAAATCTATTAAATGTTCCCCTAATCTTTTACTTCTATCTTTCTTTTGGGCATCTAATGCAATCTGTAACTGTTCTTCATTAATATACCCATATTCTTTTAATACTTCACCTATTGGTAAACTTTTCATGCGTCAACCTCCATCAATTTACTGTACTCCAAAAATAATTTGGATTTGGATTACCATTAACAATTTCTAACATATGTGGCCATGTTGTTGGATTATTATCTTTATTTATATTTTGCATGGCTTTAAGATATCCTAAATCTTGAGCTTCAGAATATAAAACAATATCACCCTTTAAGTATGCACTATTTTTATTCCAGTCACGAGATAAAATTTGCCATCCAGAAGATGCACTTGATCCGGGACCTCCAGATCCATCCAATACTTTCAAATAATATTGTTTAACACCGTTTTTTTCTTCATTATATATATAATCACCTATTTTATAATCCGTTTTATTAACATCATATTTAGGAATGCTATTTATTTGGCTTTCCGTGAGTTGATCCAATTTATTTAAAACTGTATCAGTTCTTCTTATTGAAATATCATCACAATTATGTACATCTTTTGTAACCGTATTTTTAGGACCAATATACTTCCAATAGGTCTGCTTTCCATTAAATCCATCTGGCGCATATCCATCAGAACTATCACTGCCAACTCCCATAGAATACATATCCTGTAAGCATTGATAATAACATTGTTCTTTTTCAAAAAAAACAATATCACCTTTAGTATATGCACTGAGTGGACTATAATTTTTATCTATCTTTTTCCACCATCTTGCTTTACTTTTATCAGGTGAAGTAGCATTACTTTTATCTTGAATTAACTGCCACCATGACCCATCACAATAAACAAAATCACCTTTACTATAATGTCTTCCTTCTACATAATCACCACGATTATTTTTCGTATTAATACATTCAACCTGTTTAGCAACTGTGATTTCACTGTCCTCTTTCTCATTATCATCGCTATTATTAGACGAATCATCTTTTATATAATAAAGTTTTGTATTTTCTGATAACTGTGTCGTACTAGAAATATTACTAAATAAAGTCGTTTTATCAGTTGTATTAATATTAAAATTGACTAGCTCATATGTATTCTTTGTTGAATATACTTCTTCTGTCCCATTTAAATACTTAAGTGTTAAATCCAAACGATATCCATTAGTAGTAAAACCTCTAACATCCATTTGTAAATCTCGATTATTAATATAATAATCATCATCAAAAACTGCTTTACCATCACGATAAAGTCTACCTTTATTTTTATCATTTTTTAATACATAAAGATAATGCCAATCTCTATCATCTGGTTTAGTATTTGATACTCTTACATCTGTTGCATAGGTGATTTCATTGCTAATAAAATCTAGAACACCATCTAATGTTTGTTTATCTAAAGATTTCTTGGTTGTTGTATCAAAATAACCTAATGAGTTGACTAAGATTCCACCAGTAATTGTCATAATAATAGAAGCAATTAAAAGTACAACAACAATTTCAACTAACGTCATACCTTTATTATTTACTTTTTTTATCATCTTAGTCACCCTCTTTTCTATTTTGATGTTGTATAATAAATCCATTCATTACCACTTATTATTTTATAAAACTCTGAATATGTTTTATTTTCAAGTATTTTTGTA
>ERZ791931.2061-NODE-2061-length-12620-cov-3.967051_pt1 | contig 12620 bp, 11 predicted proteins | sample MGYA00510127_ERZ791931 | MGnify/ENA primary metagenome ERZ791931 (study PRJEB30046, sample SAMN00792067) | human gut metagenome | study: EMG produced TPA metagenomics assembly of the A metagenome-wide association study of gut microbiota in type 2... | reverse complement strand
TGTAAATAAGATAAAACCGTTGAGAAAGAAGAGTAGATTATCCAATGACATCAAAGAGAGCGGCTGGTGGTGGGATTGCCGTATGGAGTTGATAATTGAATGGCCTTTCGAGGGCAGCCGGAAACCGTAAGGGAGTATGGCCTGTCGGGAACCGAACCCGTTATCAATCAGGAGTGTATGTTAGTACATGAGAAAAGTGGACATTATGTCAAGTTGAGTGGTACCGCGATAATAGATAATATTACCGCCTCAAACAGTTTGTTTGAGGCGGTTTTTTTGTATAATAGGAAATTGCATTTCCTATTATACAAAAAGCCTCCGGCAGGATGCGCACTGCGGCGTATACTGAAGATGTCGCAAGCGACCACCGCAGGCGCTAGAATGTGCCAAGCATACGACAAAAAGATACATTGATAATACCTTTAGGCTGCCCCGTACAGGAGCAGCCTGAAGTGCAATTATGCACAAAAAAATAGGAATGATGTGTGAAAGATTAATGAAAAACATAAAAAAGATAGTCTGGGCAAACTTTTTTGATAAAACATTATTGACAATGATTATCATTAACAATATAATGTGTAGTGGAAATGATAATCAGTTTCAAATCGTGCGAGGTAATATATATGAGCCAAGAAGAGAGATTTCAAGAAGTATTAAATCAATTAAAGAAAGCTGGCTATCGGATTACCGAACAGAGAAAGCTTCTTTTACACATTATATTGAATAATGAATACTCCTCCTGTAAGGAGATTTATTATGCAGCAAAGAAGCAGGACGACAAAGTCGGAATTGCAACTGTGTATCGTACTGTACAGCTGTTGGAAGATATGGAACTGATCCATAAAGAGATGGTTGTGAGAATTTAGCGAGGAGAAGGAGTGGATTATGATGCCGTTAACGATGTTAAATCCAGGCGAAAGTGCATCTATCGTCCGGGTAGGTGGAAATGAAGAAACAAAAAGATTCCTGGAGAATCTCGGATTCGTAGCTGGAAGTGAGGTGAAAGTTATTTCCAGTAACGAGGGTAACATAATTGCCCAGATCAAAGAATCACGAGTTGCAGTCAGCAAAGGAATTGCTAATAAAATAATGGTCTAGGAGGAACGGGAGAATGACTTTAAGAGATGTGAAAGTTGATCAGACAATATCCGTAGTAAAGCTTCATGGAGAGGGAGCTACAAAAAGAAGAATTATGGATATGGGAATCACAAAAGGAACCAGCATTTATGTCCGTAAAGTAGCACCACTTGGTGATCCGGTGGAAGTTACTGTACGTGGATATGAATTGTCTCTGAGAAAAGCAGACGCAGAGATGATCGAAGTTAAATAATCAATTAGAGAATAAAACAGGAGGATGTAAAAAAATGGGAGTGAAGATAGCACTTGCCGGAAACCCGAATAGTGGTAAGACGACACTTTTCAATGCGTTGACAGGTTCCAATCAGTTCGTTGGTAACTGGCCTGGAGTTACTGTTGAGAAAAAAGAAGGAAAATGGAAGGAAGATAAAGAAGTTGTAATTATGGACCTTCCAGGTATCTATTCTTTATCACCATATACATTGGAGGAAGTTGTAGCCAGAAATTATCTGATCACAGAGCGTCCGGATGCAATCCTGAATATCGTAGACGGAACAAACCTGGAGCGTAACTTATACCTTACAACTCAGTTACTTGAGCTTGGTATCCCGGTTGTTATGGCAATTAACATGATGGATATTGTACGCAAGAATGGTGATGAGATCAACACAAAGAAACTTGCTGAGAAGCTTGGCTGTGAAGTTGTAACAATTTCCGCTCTGAAAGGTGATGGAATCAAAGATGCAGCTTCAAGAGCAGTAAAGCATGCCGGACAGAAAGCCGGACAGGAATCTGTGCATGAGTTCGCACCGGAAGTTGAGAACTACCTGAATGAGATTGAAGGCAGACTTGGATATGAAATTCCAGAAGAGCAGAAAAGATTTTACGCGATCAAATTATTTGAGCGCGACGATAAGATCAAAGACGCTATGAAAAATGCACCGGACGTTGAAGATATCATTGCCCGTGCAGAGAAAGAGATGGATGACGATGCAGAGAGTATCATCACAAATGAGAGATACAGCTTCATCGGTTCCATTATCGGAGACTGCTTAAAGAAGAACAAAACACAGGAACTGACAACATCTGATAAGATTGACCGTATCGTAACAAACAGATGGCTTGCACTTCCGATCTTTGCAGCAGTTATGTGGCTTGTATATTATGTGTCTGTAACAACAGTAGGTTCTATATTGACAGACTGGACAAATGATACATTGTTTGGTGAGTGGATCATTCCGGCAGCTCAGAGCTTCTTTGAAGGAATCGGATGTGCGGACTGGTTAACAGGTCTGATCGTAGACGGAGTTATCTCCGGAGTTGGTGCCGTACTTGGATTCGTACCTCAGATGCTTGTATTGTTTATCTTCCTTGCATTCCTTGAGTCATGCGGATACATGGCACGTATCGCGTTCATCATGGATCGTATTTTCCGTAAGTTCGGACTTTCCGGAAAATCATTTATCCCGATGCTGATCGGAACAGGTTGTGGAGTTCCTGGAGTTATGGCTTCCCGTACAATCGAGAATGACCGTGATCGTAAGATGACAGTTATGACAACAACATTTATCCCTTGTGGAGCAAAACTTCCAATCATCGCTCTGATCGCAGGAGCCCTGTTTGATGGAGCTTCATGGGTAGCACCAAGTGCTTACTTTGTTGGTATCGCAGCAATCATCTGCTCCGGTATCATCTTAAAGAAAACAAAGATGTTCGCAGGAGACCCGGCACCATTCGTTATGGAGCTTCCTGCATACCATATGCCGACAGTTGGAAACGTTCTTAGAAGTATGTGGGAGCGTGGCTGGTCATTTATTAAAAAAGCTGGTACAATTATTACATTATCCACAATCATTGTTTGGTTCTTGTTAAACTTCGGATGGACAGATGCAGGATTTGGAATGCTGAACTTTGATGGACTTGAGGGAGCAGCTATGGAGGCCGCTCAGGCACAGTGTATTCTTGCTAAGATTGGTAACCTGATTGCATGGATCTTCGCACCACTTGGATGGGGGAACTGGAAGATGACAGTTGCAGCAATCACAGGACTTGTAGCAAAAGAGAACGTTGTAGGTACATTTGGACAGCTCTTCGGATTTGCAGAAGTTGCAGAAGACGGACAGGAAATCTGGGGAACACTTGCAAACAGCATGTCACAGGTTGCAGCATATTCCTTCCTTGTATTCAACCTTCTGTGTGCACCTTGCTTCGCAGCAATGGGAGCTATTAAGAGAGAGATGAACAATGCAAAATGGTTCTGGTTCGCAATTGGATATCAGTGCTTACTTGCTTACCTCGTAGCTCTTTGCATCTTCCAGTTTGGTACACTCTTCACAGGTGGCGGATTTGGAATCGGTACAGTAGCAGCAATCGTAATCTTGATTGGATTTATCTACATGCTGTTCCGTCCTTACAAAGAGAGTACATCACTTAACGTTAACACCGTTTCAAGTGTAAAAGCAGCAGCAAAATAAAGATTATAATGTCGAAAAGTCTTTCTTCACCTGTGCTTGCACAAAGGTGAAGAAATGACCTTGAGACATAACATAAATAAGCAGAAAGAAGGAGATTTTATGATGGCATTGGCAGCACAGACAAGTATTTTATCTACAATGATTGTAGCGCTTGTGATAATCGCTATTGTAGCATGGATCATAAGAGGCATGATACAAAAGAAAAAAAGAAGTGGTACATTTATCGGATGTGACTGTGGGTGCGCGAATTGCCCTCACTCCTGTCATAATCCAAAGAATAGTAAAAATCAGAGTGGCTGCGGCGGCTGTGGCGGGTGCTAGTACAGCGAATATAGCAGAAACTTAAATTTTGCTGTACTAGTCTGGGAAATGTATGACTTAGATTTAAGTTATATCAGCTTGAAGATGTAAAATAATCTTATGTGTGAATAAATGTGTGAATAGACAGGAAAATCCTTGCAGATGAGTTTCATTTGCAGGGATTTTCTTTTGCGCTTTGCTCTTTTCAATGGGACGCAAATAGGGTAAAATAAATGCTAGGTGAATATGATGAATAAGAAATCTTTATACAAATTAGAATACAATAAAATAATTGAAAAACTGACAGAGCACGCAGGTTCTTTTGGAGGCCAGGAGCGTTGCAGAAAATTAAAACCAAAGACGGAAATCTCTGAAATTGAGAGAATGCAGGAAGAAACGGCCGCAGCATTTACACGGATCATAAAGAAAGGACGGCCATCTTTTGGCGGCTGTAGTCCGGTAAGTGAATCTATGATGCGTCTGGAAATCGGAGGAACACTTGGAAGTGGGGAGTTACTTCGCATATGTAAGGTTCTGGAGACAGCAGGACATGTGAAGAATTACGGGCGCCATGACAATGCAGATGATATGCAGGATATATTGGACGGATACTTTGAACAGCTTGTTCCTGTATCTATTTTGTCCACGGAAATCCGCAGATGTATTCCGGCAGAAGATGAGATTAGTGATGATGCAAGTCCGGAGCTTAAGAGAATCCGTCGTGCTATGGGGCAGATTAATGATAAGGTTCATGCAACATTGTCTTCCATGGTGAATGGTTCACTCCGCACATATTTGCAGGATCCGATTATTACGATGCGTGGGGATCGTTACTGTATCCCGGTCAAGGCCGAATACCGTGGCCAGGTCCCGGGAATGATCCATGACCAGTCATCAACAGGTTCTACTTTATTTATCGAGCCGATGGCAGTTGTAAAGCTGAATAATGATCTGAAAGAATTATATGGAAAGGAACAGGAAGAAATTCAGGTCATTCTTGCCAGGTTGAGCGCAGACGCAACAGAATATGTTTCTGAAATCCGTACGGACTATGCAACATTGACAGAGCTTGATTTTATATTTGCAAGAGGAGCTCTTGCATTGGATATGAATGCCAGCAAACCGATGTTCAACCAGGAGAGAAGGATCCGTATCCGCGAGGGAAGACATCCGTTATTAGATAAGAAGAAAGTCGTTCCGATTAGTCTGACACTGGGCGGGGATTTTGATCTTCTGATTGTGACAGGACCGAACACCGGTGGTAAGACTGTATCACTTAAGACAGTTGGATTATTCCAGCTCATGGGGCAGGCAGGTCTTCACATTCCGGCACTGGACCGTTCTGAACTGGGTGTATTCCGTGAAGTTTATGCAGATATCGGTGATGAGCAGAGTATTGAACAGAACTTAAGTACATTCTCATCACATATGACAAATGTAGTGTCATTTATCAAGCAGGTGAATGAAGATTCACTTGTACTTTTTGACGAGCTTGGAGCTGGAACTGACCCGACTGAGGGTGCGGCACTGGCAACAGCAATATTGAATCATTTGCATTGTCAGGGAATCCGTACTATGGCGACTACGCATTACAGTGAATTAAAGGTTTATGCCTTGTCCACACCAGGGGTAGAAAATGCGAGCTGTGAGTTCGACGTGGAGACACTTCGCCCGACGTATCGACTGCTTCTTGGAATCCCAGGAAAGAGTAATGCATTTGCAATTGCAGGAAAACTGGGACTTCCGGACTATATTATCGAGGAAGCAAAGACACATTTGACAGAGCAGGACGAATCTTTTGAGGACTTGCTGACAGATCTGGAGAGCAGCAGACGAACCATCGCGAAAGAACAGGAAGAGATTGCAGCTTACCGCCGTGAGCTGGAGGCTCTGAAGCAGGAGACGGCGCAGAAGAAAGAAAAGCTGGAAGAACAGCGGGACCGCATTTTACGAGAAGCGAATGAAAAAGCACATGCGATTCTGGCAGATGCCAAAGAGACAGCAGATGAGACAATGCGTAACTTTCATAAGTTTGGAAAAGCTAATATTTCGGCGACGGAGATGGAAAAAGAGCGTGAGCGCCTGAGAAAGAAGATGGAGAAGACACGCGAGGGCATGACAGAGGAAGTGAAGAAGCCAAAGAAGCAGTATAAGCCATCTGATTTTAAATTAGGCGAGACGGTTAAAGTTCTGAGCATGAATCTGACTGGAACAGTGCATTCACTGCCAGATGCAAAAGGCAACCTTATGGTCCAGATGGGAATCCTGCGCTCAAAAGTACACATTTCTGATCTGGAGATTGTTGATGAGAAACCGGCATATCTGAAAAAGACTGCTGCAAGAACAAGTAAGGGTAAGGTGAAGATGGGCAAATCCTTGTCCGTAAGCCCGGAGATCAATCTTCTTGGAAAGACAGTTGACGAGGCAGTCGCAGAGCTGGATAAATACTTGGACGATGCGTCTTTGGCACATTTGACAAGTGTGCGCGTGGTACACGGAAAAGGAACCGGAGCTTTAAGAGCAGGCATTCACCAATATCTGAAACGTCAGAAACATGTGAAATCTTACAGATTAGGAGCATTTGGCGAAGGAGATGCCGGAGTGACGATTGTAGAACTGAAATAATGCAAAAATCAGGGAGAATAAATAATGGTTAATAAACAGAAAATTTTGATCGTGGATGACGATGAGGCAATTGCAGAGCTTGTATCTTTGTATCTTGCAAAAGAATGTTTTGACACGATGATGGTTCATGACGGGGAGAAGGCGCTTGTAGCATTCGACACCTATCACCCGAATCTGGTACTTTTAGATTTGATGCTTCCGGGTATTGACGGGTATCAGGTCTGCCGCGAGATCCGTGCGCGGGCAAATACACCGATTATCATGCTTTCCGCAAAAGGGGAGGTTTTTGATAAAGTACTTGGTCTGGAGCTTGGAGCCGATGATTATATTATGAAGCCATTTGATTCAAAAGAGCTTGTGGCGCGCGTAAAAGCAGTGCTCCGCCGTTATCAGGCAGTGCCGAAACCAGAGGTTCCTGCAGTAGATAAGGGAAAATGTGTGGAATACCCGGGAATCGAGATCAATCTGACGAATTATTCTGTTCTGGTCGATGGGCAGAATGTGGAGATGCCGCCGAAAGAGCTGGAGCTTCTTTACTTCCTGGCATCTTCGCCAAATCAGGTGTTTACAAGAGAGCAGCTTTTGGATCAAATCTGGGGATATGAGTATATTGGAGATACCCGTACGGTTGATGTGCATATTAAGCGTTTGCGCGAGAAGATCAAAGATCATAATGGCTGGAAACTTGCCACCGTATGGGGCATTGGATACAAGTTTGAAGTAAAGTAACAGATCAGGAAACCACATAGAAGAGGCATTGTATGAAAAGTACATTGTATTTAAAATTTATCATCATATATATGATTTTCGGGTTCATGGGTTTGTTCACAGTAGCAACGCTTACAAGAACATTGACAGAAGAACCTCTTGAACGGGATCTGGCTGCGGATGTTTATCAGGAAGCGAACCTGGTGGCAAATGAGTATCTGCCACATTATTTCCTTGGACAGATTGATGAAAGTGCTGTCCATACACAACTTGTTGGAATGGAAGCGCATCTGGATGGGGCAGTCTGGTTCGTAGACCGGGAAGGTAATATGATCACTTCCGCACATTCCGACGGATATCCGACAGCACCGACTGCGATTGAAGATTTTAACCCGGCAGAAATTGGCAGCGCAAAGTATGAAGTCGGAACATATCACGATTATTTTAAAGAAGATATGATCACAGTCATTGCACCGGTTGTACATGGATATTCCACACAAGGGTATCTGCTGATACACAAAAGCATGACTCAGATTGGACAATTACAGATTACATTAATGAATGCAGCGTATATCACACTTGCAGTCATCTATCTGTTGTCATTTTCCATTTTGCTTGGAATTCAGTTTATCGTGTACAGACCACTCTGCAAGATAACCGAGGCAGCGAAACAATATGCGTCCGGTAATCTGGACTATGAGATTCCAGTGAACACAGAAGATGAGATTGGTTATCTGTCAGCATCGCTGAACTTCATGTCTTCCCAGCTTCGGGATATGGAAGATTATCAGAAGAAATTTGTGGCAAATGTGTCACATGATTTCCGCTCTCCTTTAACATCGATCAAAGGGTATGTAGAGGCAATTGCAGATGGGACAATCCCGCCGGAAATGCAGGGAAAATATCTGAATATCATTTTATTTGAGACAGAGAGACTGACCGATCTGACCAAGGATCTCCTTACGTTGAATGAATTCGATACGAAGAATTTATTACTGGATAAAGTTCCATTTGACCTTCATGAAATGATTAAAAATGTGGCAGCTTCCTTTGAGGGACGTTGCACACAGAAAAAGATTTCTATTGAGCTGGTTTTTGCCAGAAAGCATTTGAAAGTAGTAGCAGATAAGCGGAAGATTCAGCAAGTACTTTACAATTTGCTTGATAATGCGATCAAATTCAGTGATCAGGATTCAATCATCACGATTGAAACGACCGAACGTGGGGATAAGATCTACACGTCGGTCAAAGATTATGGAATCGGAATTCCGAGAAATGCACTGAATAAGATCTGGGAGAGATTTTATAAATCCGATCTGTCCCGTGGAAAAGATAAAAAAGGAACTGGTCTTGGGCTTGCAATTGTCAAAGAGGCGATACAGGCTCACGGTGAAAATATTAATGTAGTCAGTACGGAAGGTGTCGGTACCGAGTTCATTTTCTCGTTGCCGAAGGCAGAGGGATAAGGTATACTGTAAATATCTTCTTTGTTGAATATAAGGTTTGTAAAGGAGCCTGCGTGTACGCATGAAAGATGAGAAAAAACCATTAGAGCAAAAGCAGAACTCGGAAGAAGAGGAGTATTCTTTTTTACAGGAAATCATTAAAGATGAGGCAGGAGATCAGGCGAAGTGGAAACACGACGTCCTTAGAAGGATTCAGTTAGGATTAATATTCGGACTGGTGGCCTGCTTTACTTTTTTTGCGTGCAAACCGTGGGTGGAGAAGAGATTTGAAGAAGATCCGACAGAAGTAACAATTCCACAGGACGAACAGCGGGAAGAAGAACAGACACAGCAGGAAGGGGAACAAGTCCAGGAACAAAAAACCGTTCTGACAACAGAAACCTATCAGGAAATGCTGAATAATCTGAAGCAGGTGTCAGGAGAAGTGAGAAAAAGTGTTGTAGAGATTCAGGGCGCTGTTACAGAAGAGGAATTTTCGAAAGACCAAGAAGATAAGGAAAAGAGTATTTCCGGAATGATTGTAGCAGATAATGGTCAGGAACTTCTGATCCTCGCAGGAGAGCTTCCGGTAAAAGATGCGAAGATTATACGTGTTACATTTTCCGGAGATAGTCAGTGCGATGCCATCTTGAAGAGCCGGGATGCAGGGCTGGGACTGTGTGTCTATGCAGTTCAGAGAAAGAATATTGCGGATGATGTATGGGCACAGATTGAGACAGCGACACTTGGCGGCTCAAAAGTTGTGTCCGAAGGCGATACAGTTATTGCTGTCGGGAAATTGTATGGCTGTGATACGATTGCCGGATATGGTGTGATCGAGTCTGGAGAAAATTATCTGGATAAGGCAGATGGACAGTATCAGACCATTTATACGGATGTGGCAGGAGATATTTCCGGAAGCGGAGTTCTTGTGAATATCCGTGGAGAGGTGATTGGAATTATCAACACTTCTGTCAGAACAGATGATCAGACAAATAAGATTTCCGGATATGGAATTTCTGATATCAAAGATGTGATAGAATTACTTTCCAATGGGAAAAATGTACCATATCTTGGAGTGTCCGGTGTAGAGGTAAGCAGCGAGATGCAGGGGCAGGGAATTCCACAAGGTGTTTATGTGAAAGAAGTCGATGCAGGATCTCCGGCTATGGCAGCAGGAATTCAGAGTGGTGATATCATTACCAATATTGCAGATACAGATATCATCAATTTTCTTGGTTATCATAATACGCTTATGAAGCAAAATGTGGGAGATAAAATTCTTGTTCGTGGAAAACGTCAGGGAACCGGAGGAGAATATGTGGATATTGACTTTGGAGTCACAGTTGGGTATAAACAGTAAGGAATATTATGCGAAACTATGATGGTGTGTTGCAACAATAACAGAAAATAGTGAACAAATGTCAGCGGAAGCTGACTGATATAAAATTAAGAAAAGAAAGGCACGAATTATGAGATATATTGATACTCTTGTAGAAGGAGAAACAATTCGAAATATATATTTATGTAAAGGAAAGAGATCCGCAGAGACGCGGAATGGAAAGCCGTATGACAATCTGATACTTCAGGATAAGACAGGAACTCTGGACGGAAAAGTCTGGGATCCGAATTCCAATGGAATTGCTGATTATGATGAGAAAGATTTCATTGAAGTATTCGGAGATGTCATCAGTTATAATAACAATCTTCAATTGAACATCCGCCAGATCAGAAAAGCACAGGAAGGCGAATACATACCTGCAGATTATATGCCTTCGACAGAAAAAAGCGTAGATGGGATGTACGAAGAACTGCTTTCCTACGGAAGACAGATCAGCAATCCGTATCTGCGTGGAGTGATCGAGTATTATTTTGAAAAAGACGAGAAATTCATTCGCACATTCAAAGGACATTCCGCAGCAAAGAGTGTACACCACGGATTTGCCGGAGGACTCTTGGAGCACACATTGAGTGTTGTGAAATTCTGCGAGTATATGGTTGGACAGTATGATATTCTCAACAAAGACCTGCTTTACACAGCAGCTATGTGCCACGATATCGGAAAGACAATTGAATTGTCACCATTCCCGGAAAATGATTACACAGACGATGGACAGCTTCTTGGTCATATCATTATCGGAATCGAGATGATCGATGATGCAATCCGCGAGATTCCAGAATTCCCAAAACAGCTTGCAAGTGAGCTGAAACACTGCATCGTGGCACACCACGGAGAGTTAGAATACGGTTCCCCGAAAAAACCGGCACTGGCAGAAGCCATGGCACTAAATCTTGCCGACAACGCAGACGCCAAGATGCAGACATTAAAAGAAATATTCAAAGACAAAAAAGCCGGAGAGTGGCTTGGATATAACAGATTGTTCGAGTCAAACTTAAGAAAAACAACAATATAGTAATGTAATGGGGACGTAGCAAAACGTAAAAATACTACGTCCCCACCAGTGATTAAGGGTGTCTCTTTTTGTAAAAAGGGGTGCCCCAATTCTTATTATGAGGTATGAATATGCAGAAAAATGATTTGGTTACAGTGGCAATTGAAGATATTGGTGTCGGGGGAGAAGGCATTGGTAAAGTAGATGGGTATACTTTATTTATAAAAGATGCGATTATCGGTGATGTGGTTGAAGCCAAGATTGTGAAGGCAAAGAAGAACTACGGTTATGCAAGACTTATGAATATTGTTACGCCGTCTGAAAATCGTGTAGAAAAGCCAGCGTGTCCGATGGCGAGAAGATGTGGTGGCTGCCAGATTCAGGAGATGAAGTATGGAGCCCAGCTTGCATTTAAAGAAGGAAAAGTCCGTGGTAATCTGGAACGGATCGGAGAAGTCCCGGCAGAACTTCTTGACAAAGTTATGCAGCCTATTGTTGGTATGGAAGAGCCATTTCATTATCGAAATAAAGCGCAGTTCCCAATTGGAACAGACAAAGAAGGACACATTATTACTGGATTTTATGCAGGAAGAACACACAGCATCATTCCGAATACAGACTGTGCACTGGGCGTAGCGGTCAATCAGAAAATTCTCGAGATTATTCTGCATTTTATGGAGAATAATCACATTTCTGCTTATGACGAGGAAAAGCATAAGGGGCTGGTGCGTCATGTTCTCATCCGTTATGGATTCAAAACTGATGAAATTATGGTCTGCCTTGTGATTAATGGGGAAAAACTGCCGCATGCGGAAAAACTTGTGGATAAGTTATGTAAAATTCCAGGCATGACAAGCATCACAATCAGTGCGAACAAGGCAAAAACCAATGTCATCATGGGAAATGAAATAAAACTGCTCTGGGGGCAGACGTACATCACGGATTATATTGGAAATGTAAAATATCAGATTTCCCCGCTTTCATTTTACCAGGTCAATCCGGTACAAACTGAGAAATTGTATGGACTGGCGCTTGATTATGCGGATTTAAATGGAAATGAGACGGTGTGGGATCTCTACTGTGGAATCGGAACCATTTCCCTGTTCCTTGCTCAGAAAGCAAAGCAGGTATATGGAGTAGAAATCGTACCGCAGGCCATTGACGATGCAAGGAATAATGCGAAGATCAATGATATTACGAATGCGGAATTCTATGTAGGCAAGGCAGAGGAAGTTCTGCCGGAATATTACCGTGAATATCAGGAAAGCCACGGTGGCGAAACGGCTCACGCAGATGTGATCGTGGTGGATCCGCCACGCAAAGGTTGCGAGGAATCATTGCTACAGACCATTGTAGACATGCAACCGGAAAAAGTTGTATATGTTAGCTGCGACAGTGCAACATTGGCAAGAGATGTTAAGTTCCTAAGAGAAAATGGATATGAACTAAAAAAAATCACGCCAGTTGATCAATTTCCGAACACGGTGCATGTCGAAGTCGTGTGTTGTCTACATCGGGTGAATTCGTAGAAGCCCTTAGATTCAGGCACTTTGCGAGGTATATGAGTTTCACACCAACAGGCAAACAGGGCAAGAAAA
>ERZ791931.2048-NODE-2048-length-12670-cov-16.624178_pt1 | contig 12670 bp, 9 predicted proteins | sample MGYA00510127_ERZ791931 | MGnify/ENA primary metagenome ERZ791931 (study PRJEB30046, sample SAMN00792067) | human gut metagenome | study: EMG produced TPA metagenomics assembly of the A metagenome-wide association study of gut microbiota in type 2... | reverse complement strand
AGACTAGTCAATAAAGGCTCTTTGAAGCCTCCGCCTTTAGGCGGGGGTTATTGACCTTTTCCGTGGCCTCGACCGCGAGCTTGGAGGCGGCGGGCAGGATGGACATGCACATGGCGATGATCGGATCGACGATGAATCCGGGGAACGCCTGCTTGAAGAATTCCTCGATTTCCTCAGGCGTGCGGGCGAAGATGCCGCTCATCAGGTAGCCCAGCGTGAGGAAAGACGCCGTGAAAAGAGCGCGGCTCTCTTCGTCCATCCTGGAAAGTGTCTCGCTGAGAAGCTTCGCGTAGTGTTCGCCTGCAGTGGGGCCATCGTAATCGCCTTCGATGACGGGGGCGAAGTGCTTCTTGAGAAGGGAGCCGTCGTCCTTCTCGGGTGTGTGATGCACGAGGAATTCCGAAAGCGTGGCAAGGCTGGGAAGGAAGGTTTCGGTAGTGGCGTCTGCCAGATGGAGCTTCTTGAAGTGTTCCTTTGCGGCGGCCTCGTCCTTCAGGAAATGATTGACGGCGGTGAGTGCGCATGAGAGCGGAAGACAGATGTCCTGATTCGCTTCGGCACTTTCGCATGCCTCGTCGAAGCTCCTGCACATCTGCATCACGGGGTCGTCGGATTCGACGAGTTCCACGCCGGCGACGATGCCGGCCAGATGGAGGGCGAGTCCCCGGTCGGAGGCCGCAAGATCGTCAGACTCCGCGAGACGGGAGCTCGCGCGGGAGTCGATGTCTTCGGGACGACAGTCGAGCATGGCGGCCAGGGCGGAGACGAGAAGGGCAAGAGCGACTCTGGCGGGATGGTCGGCCTTCTGGCTCACGGCGCGCTGAAGGTTCCAGAACTGCTCGAAAACGGCATCGAGCTCTCGGTCGAAGGGCGAGAAGCGGCGGGAGACTGCGGCGAGCACGTCGCTTGCCGTGCGGGACTCGTTGAACTGCCTGAGCACGGCCGGAATGAAAAGCGGCTGAATGCCGGAACTCTCAAGGTTTTTCTCGAGAACCTTCGGGTCGTCGTTCGAGAGGTCTCGAAGCACCGAGACGATCCTGTTGTGGCACCACGCAAAGCAGGCGCGGGAACTCGACGAAAGGCGCTGCAGGCTCTTGTTGAGCTCGGCGACGCTAGCGGCCTCGGTCGGAAGTTCGATGAGGCTGCCCCGGAAGTCGGCGTTCATGCCGAGTTCGCCGAACATGATCTCGAGAACCCCCTGAAGGTCCCAGTAGGCGCCCATGAGACCCGTGAGGTCGCTGTTGTCGTAGAGATAGTGCTCGATGGGATCCTCATCGTCGTCGGGATCCGCGCCGGTGACGATGGACGAGGAGGAAATCGCGCCCCAGATGACGTCGAGCGAGACGACGAGCGGATTGCTGTCGTCTCCGAGCGTTCCCGCGAGCTCGCGAATCATGTCTGCGAGGGTTCCGCTCTCGGCGGCCGCGTCACGGTCGAAGGCTTCCGCATCGTCGGCAAGGTCTCCGATGGCCTTGACGGCAGTCTCCAGAACGTTGTTGTCTTCAGCCGTCAGGCCGAGTGCGGCGACGATGGCGGCGGATCCGCAGTGGATGTGCGCATAGAAGGGGCGCAGCGATTCGGGAAGCGCCTTGTAGGCGGTCAGAACGGCGGAAGTCGTGAACTCGGAGGGCGATTCGGTTTGAGGTACCTGCATGGGGAATCCTTCGATTGAAAAAACTGCCAGACTGAAAGTATGCGACAAATCGCCGGCATTCGCGTGCTTGGCAGGGTAATGCCTGAGATTGCGCGGGTTGGGCACTGCTTGTTTTTGGGATCAGCGCCGCCAGTTTTTGTACGGATTCCTTGCGAGCATCGAGTTGTAGTAGCGCGGATCGCCCGTCACCTCCTCGCCGATCCACTCGGGCTTCTCGAAGGAAGCATCCACGGATGGCAGCTCGATCTCGGCCATGACGAGGCCCTCGTTGTCGCCGAAGAATTCGTCCACCTCCCAGACGAAGCCCGCAAACGGAATCTTCGTGCGGGTTTTGTCGATGACGGGCTTTTCGGCGAGTTCGTCGAGCATGGTCCGGGCCTCGTTGTACGGGATCTCGTACTCGTACTCGGGATGCGCGATGCCGCTTCCGCGTCCCTTGACCGTGAGAAAGCCCTTGTCGCCCACGGTTCGCACGCGCACCGTGCGGTTCCTGTCGCTGCAGAGGTAGCCCTGAGCGTAGCGCACGGCGCAGCCGAGCTTCCGCCAGCCGTCCGACTTCACGAGAAACTTGCGTTCGATTTCAATGCCCATGATTCCGGTCCCTCCATTCGATTCAGTTCATCGACCTGGCGCTTCGAGCGCCGCGAGCACGGTCTGCACGAGTGCGAGGCGATTTTCGGGCGTTGCGCCGCCCGAGTCGATCCTCAGCTTGTCGGGCCCGAGCATGCGGGCGTCCTTCCTCGACTGCAGGAAGCGGATGAGTGCCATCGGCTCGACGGCGGGCCTTGCCGTGAATGTGATGACGGTCGCCGTGTCGGCGCAGTCGATCTTGCGCACGCCGAGCGCTTCGCAGCGAAGGCGCAGCCTGTGGATCTGAGTGAGTCTCTGCGCGGCCTCGGGAAGCTTGCCGTAGCGGTCGGCGAGCGATTCGGTCGTGCGGATGATGTCCTCGACACTCGTCGCGGACGAGAGCTCCTTGTAGAAGCCGAGGCGCTGCGAGACGTCCGAGACGTAGCTGCTCGGCAGCAGTGCGGGCGCATGGAGCGAGATTTCCGTGGTCGGCACGAGGGGCTCCGTGAAGTCGGGAAGTTCTCCGCGCTTGAGTGCCTTGACGGCATTGGCGAGCATGCGGCTGTAGAGGTCGAACCCGACCTCGGCGATCTCGCCCGACTGGTGTTCGCCTAGCACTTCGCCCGCGCCTCGGATCTCGAGGTCGTGCATGGCGAGGTAGAAGCCGCTGCCGAGTTCCTCAAGGGACTGGATGGCTTCGAGGCGCTGCTTCGCCTGCTTCGTCGTGGCGCCCGAGGGCGGGGTGAGCAGGTAGGCGTAGGCCTGATGGTGGCTTCGGCCGACGCGGCCGCGCAACTGATGGAGTTGTGCGAGGCCGAGCTTGTCAGCCCGCTGCATGATGATCGTGTTGGCGGTCGGGACGTCGATGCCCGTCTCGATGATGGTCGTGCAGAGGAGCAGGTTGTAGCGCTGCTGGTAGAACTCGCGCATGATGTGCTCAAGCTCGCGCTCGCTCATCTGTCCGTGCGCGACGGCGATGCGTGCTTCGGGAATCAGCGTGGCGAGCTGCTCGCGACGGTTCTCGATCGTCTCCACCTCGTTGTGCAGGAAGTAGACCTGGCCGCCGCGCTTGAGTTCGCGGATGACGGCCTCGCGGATGAGGCCCGGCTCCTCGGCGTGCACAAAGGTCTTGACCGCCAGACGGCGCTCGGGGGCTGTCGCGATGACGGAGAAGTCGCGGATGCCTTCGAGGCTCATCGAGAGCGTGCGCGGGATCGGCGTGGCCGTGAGCGTGAGGACGTCGACCTCGGCGCGCAGCTTCCTGAGCGTCTCCTTCTGGCGAACGCCGAAGCGGTGTTCCTCGTCGATGATGACGAGGCCGAGGCGCTTGAAGGACACCTTGTCGGTAAGAAGCTTGTGCGTGCCGATCACGATGTCGACCGTGCCGTCGGCGATGCCTTCGAGCGCCTTCGTCGTCTCTTTGCCCGTTCTGAAGCGGGAGAGCTCGGCGACGCGCACGGGCCAGGGCGCGAATCGGTCGCGGAAGGTCTGGGCATGCTGCTCGGCGAGCAGGGTCGTCGGGCAGAGCACGGCCACCTGCCGGCCCGCCGAGACGGCGACGAAGGCCGCGCGCAGCGCGACTTCGGTCTTGCCGAAGCCCACGTCGCCGCAGACAAGGCGGTCCATCGTCTTGCCCGTCGTCATGTCGTTGAGGACGGCGCCGATGGCGGCCGCCTGGTCGGGCGTCTCGTCGAATGCAAAGCCCTCGCAGAAGGCCTCGTAGTCGCTGATGTCGATGGGGAAGACGACGCCCTTGCGGGTCTCGCGTAGCGCATAGAGGTGCAGGAGCTCGGCCGCCGTGTCGCGGACCTGCTCGGCCGCCTTCCTTCTCGCCTTTTCCCAGTCGCCGCGTCCGAGAGCGTGCAGCGGGGCGTTCTCGGGATCGGCGCCCGAGTAGCGCGAGATGAGGTGGAGGTTGGCGATCGGCACGAAGAGCTTGGCCTCGTTCTTGTAGTCGATGCGCAGAAGCTCGGCCTCTCCGTCGGGCGTGTCCATGTGCACGAGCCCCTGATAGCGGCCGATGCCGTGCTCGAGGTGCACGACGGCATCCCCAATCTTGAGTTCGGAGACGTCGCGCACGATCATTTCGATGTTGGTCGACTGGCGGTTGCGGCGCAGACGCGAACGCCTCGGGCTGGCGGCATAGAGCTCGGTTTCGGTGAGGATCGCCGTACCGGGATTCTCAAGGAGGCTGCCCGCAAAGAGCGGCGCGGCCGCAAGGCCCACGGGCGCGTCGCCCGCGAGGAAGTCCGCCCAGTTTTCGTACTCCGTGAATTCGAGGCCCGACGCCCTGAAGAGCTCGCCCATCGTGCCCATGCGGCCCACCGAGGTCGCAACGATGAGCGTGCGGCGGCCCCGCGTCTTCTCGGTCGTCGTGAAGGCGATGAGGTTCGAGACGGGGTTCTGGCTCTTGCGGTCGACCGCAACGCCCTTGAGGGCGAGCGCGGCTTCGGGGGCTCCCTCGCGCCTGAAGGTGAAGCGCGCGAACTTCGAGAGGCTCGTGAAGAATGCTTCGGGCGTGAGCCAGAGCTCCTCGGGCTTCATCGCGGGACGGTCCGCGTCCGTTTCGAGCATGCGCTGGCGCGAGAGCGTCTCCTTCATGAAGCCAGCAAGCGCGGTCTGCACGTCGCCCACGAGCACGACGCGCGTGCCCGCCGACAGATAGTCGGCCAGCGTGGCCGTCTGCTCGAAAAAGAGCGGCAGATAGTATTCGATGCCCGGCGGCAGGACCCCGTTGCCGATGTCGCGGTAGACGAGGCTTTTGCCCGGATCGCCTGCAAAGCGCGTGCGCCAGCGCTGCCTGAAGCCCGTGACGGCCTCGGGCGTCACGGGGAACTCGTGGCCCGGAAGCAGCCTGATCTCGTTGACGGCCTCCATGGAGCGCTGCGTCTCGACGTCGAACCAGCGGATCGACTCGATCTCGTCGTCGAAGAGGTCGAGGCGGAAGGGCCTGTCGGAGCCCATCGGGAAGACGTCGATGATGCTGCCGCGAACGGCGAATTCACCCGCCGCGAGCACCTGCTTGACGCCTGCGTAGCCTGCGGCGGCGAGGTTCGAGCGAAGGCCCTCGACCGAGAGCGTGTCGCCGGGACGGAAGAAGAAGGTGTTCGCGCCCACGTAGGCGACGGGCGCCATGCGCTGGGCGGCCGTGACGGCGGAGGCGATCACGACGTCGAGGCCCTTCGTGCCCGAGGTCATGCGGTAGAGGGTCTCAAGGCGCTCGGAGACGATGTCCTCCTGCGGGGAGAGCACGTCGTAGGGGAGCGTCTCCCAGTCGGGGAGGCTTCTGACGCCGAGTTCGGGACTGAACCAAGGGATCTCCTGCCCGAGCCTCACGGCGTCGAGCGGATCGGCGCAGATGACGAGGAGCCTTTCATGCCTTGCGCGGCACTTCTCGGCCATCTGCGAGAGCGCGAGTGCGTCGGGTGCCGCCGTGCCGATGGGCAGCGCGTACCTGTCGCCGGGCCCGAAACGGAAGATGTCTTCGGAAATCAGGTCTGGGATTGCGCTATTGGACATGTGTGGGCTCCGTTTTGTGTCTTGAGTCGGAAGTGACGATAGCACAAACCGGAGGACTCTCAGAGGGCGGTCGACAGGCGAGGGGCGACACCTTCGGCCGATATGCCGTAGGATTAGGTGAAGGCCGCCCGATCTGCGAGCGGCCGATGGAGGCCCGACCATGCTGAGAGCTCATCGATGCAGACGTTATGCGGCGCGCTTGAAGGAACTCATCCGCTGCACGCCCGTGGATCCGCTTCTTCTCACCGAGGGAGAGGTGACGGACCTTGCGTGCCTTCACGCCGACAGCACGCGCCCGACGGCCGGCGAATGCCTCCTTCATGACGACAGGTCTCCCGTCCTCCTTCTCTCCTCCCTTCATCCCGCTCCCGAGACACTCTGGGACGAGGACCTCGCGCTTCTCACGCTTCTTCTCGAGCATTTCGGCCTTCGTCCGAGCATGGAGACGGGGCTTGCGCTCTATACCGCAGTTCTCTGCCGAAGCGCGGGCTTCACCGACTGCCCCGAATTCGAGGGCTTCGAGCGCCCCGCACTGCCCGAGGGCGCCGATCTCGGCACGCTGCTTGTCGATTTCCTGTACCCCGAAAGCAAAAATCCCGGCGTCTGGGAGACGCCGGGATTCGGAGTGCAGGATGCGGCGGAGTTCGCCGCGGGCTAGACCTTAGAAGCGGTACTGACCCTGGATGCCGATGATGTAGGCATCAAGCTTGCGGAACTTGCCGATTTCCTCATGCTTGGAGTTGTAGAGGCTGCGTTCATGCACGCCGTGCAGGTGAGCGAAGCCCACGTCCGTCTGGAAGTCCTTCGTCCAGTGGAAGGAGGAGCCGATGGCGAACCACCAGCGGTCGGCGTCGGGAATCGTGCCGGTGCGCGTGTACTTGTCGTCGATCGTGGACGTTTCGTAGGCGATGCCGCCGCGCAGCGTCCAGAAGCTGTTGATGCGGGCGTCGTAGCCGACGGAGTAGAGGTACGTGTCCTTCCAGTTCTTGGGTTGGGAGGAGCTGAACTTGCCGGCTTCAACCGTCAGAGCCTTGAAGCTCGACCAGTCGGCCCAGCGCATGGTGCCGTAGAGGCTCAGCCAGTCGTTGACGTCCCAGGCGGCGGAGAGCATGGCCCAGGCGGGGGCGTCCATCGAGACGGTGGCGGGCGTGGTGATGACCTTGGAGAAGACCTTGGAGAAGACCTGATTATTCACGGTCGAGTTCACGGTGACATTGAGGTCGCCGTTGACCGTGTGACCGATTGCGGAGCGGTAGGAGGCACCGATGCGGACGTTTTCAACAGGCGTCCACATGGCACCGACGTTCCAGCCCCAGGCGTCACCGGTTAGGCGGGTGTGGGTGTTGGAGATGAAACCGTTCGAGATGAAACCGTTCGAGATGAAACCGTTCGAGACTGCGGACTTGTTGAAGCCGAGCTTGGCCTTCACGTACTGGTAGGAGACGCCGGCGCCGAGGGAGAATTTGTCGGAAAGCTTCCAGGCAAAGGTCGGGTTGAAGTCGTAGACCTCGATCTTGGCATCGGTGCCCTCATAAGCCTGTTCCCAGTTGTCGTCATATTCGGTGGAGAGGCCGAACGGCACCGTGAAGCCGAAGCCGATCCAGGTCACGTCATTGATCTGGTGCGAAATGAAGAGGTTGGGTACGGCTTCGGGCTGCTTGCGGCCGTTTTCGTCATGGATGGAGCCGCCGTCCTTGCTGTTGTAGTCGAGGTTGAGGCCGACGCCGACGAAGCCGAACTGAGCCTGCGTGCCCGTGTGAAGCGTCATCGTGGCCGGGTTGTAGTAGAGGCCCGAGACGTCGGTGCCGTCGACACCCATGCCGGCGTAGGCGCGGCCGAGGCCGAGAGCGGACTGCTCCGTCAGCTGGAAGCCGCCGGCAACAGCGGCGGAGGAGAAGGCGGCCACGGCGGCGGCAGCGGCGGCGCGGATGAAGTTCTGATGCAAGATCTGCTCCTGGTATGGATTGGAGTGCGCGACACATGTCGCTTTTCGGGCTTTTTATGCGTGTTTTCCCGAGCGAGGTGTGCACCCTAACACATTGCAACAGAGTTTTAGAAGCGGGCTAATCCGTCAGTATGATGGGTCCCCTGAAAGACGAAAAGCACCGTCAAGCCTTCTTGGAGAGGGCTTGCGGTGCTTTTTTAATCCTGACGGACTACCTTAGAACAGGTACTGCATCTGGGCGGAGAAGATGTAGGAGTCGAGCGACTTGAATTCGCCGATCTTCTTGCCGCCGACCTTGTCGTAGAGGTCGGTGTCGCCGACGCCCTTGATGTAGGTGGCGCCGAAGTCGAACGTCAGGTTGTCCGTGTACTTGTAGGAGGCGCCGCCCGAGAACCAGACGCGGTCGGTGTCGGGAATGACGGCCATGCGGTACTGGTTTTCAACAGGCCCCTGGTCGTAGGCCACGCCGCCGCGGACAGTCCACTGGCCGTTGAGCTTGTAGTCGGCACCGACGGAGAAGAACCACGTGTCGTCCCAGTTGTTTTCGACGACGGTGGTGCCGAGCTTGGTGCCGGCAAGGTCAAGGTTCTGGACGTTGAGAGAGCGGAAGTTGGACCACTTGGACCAGCGGGCCGTACCGGAGAGGCGCAGGGCGTCAGTGGCCTCCCACGTGGCGGAGAGCGTGACCGTGTCGGGCGTCTTGATGCGGACTTCCATGTCGCTTCGCAGATTGCTCACGCCGGGGGCATAGGGATTAAGGAGAGCATTGGGAACATTGCTGAGGGTCGTATGGCCGTCGGCGTTGTGAGCGATGTGCGAGCGGTAGGCGAGACCGAGGCGGACGGTCTCGACAGGTTGGAACATCACGCCCACGTTCCAACCCCAGGCCCAGCTGTCGCCCTTGACGTTGGAGTTGATTGTATGGCCGTTTTCGCTAACGATCCTGCCGGAGCCAAGCTCGGCCTTGGCGTACTGGAGCGAGACGCCGCCGCCGACGCTGAGTTTTTCATTGATCTTCCAGGCCAGGTTCGGGTTGATGTCGAAGGTGAGGATCATGGACTCGGTGCCGCGCTCCCTGCCTTCCCAGCCCTCGCCGAATTCCGTGCCCATGCCGTAGGGGACGGTGAGGCCAAGGCCGGCCCAGAGGCTGTCGTTGATCTGGTGCGTGATGAAGCCGGCGGGAATGATCTGGCCCTTGAGACGGCCGTTTTCGCTCTGGCCGGAGTCGCCTTCGTAGTCAAGATTGACCGCAACCCAGGTGCCCGTCGCCTGCATGCGCGTGCCGGAGAGAAGCGTCATGCCGGCGGGATTGTAGTGAACGGCGGAAAGGTCGTCACCCACGACGCCGGCGCCGGCCATGGCACGGCCCATCTGGATGGCGGACTGCTCGGAGAGCTGGAAGCCAGCGGCGTAGGTCTGGGTGGCAAAGGCGCCGGCAACCATCATCGCAACGGCGGCAATCTTGAAAGTCGGGTTCTTCAACGGAAAACTCCTGTCAATTGAAAGTCTGAGCGAGGCGTCCCGCGACGGGCGCCGTCGAAAAAATGAATTGAGGGAATTTTGAAGAATCAAAGGACCGAAAACGAATCATCTTTCAAAGGGTTAACCCCAAGTGATGGACGGCTTAATCCGCGCGGATGATGTTCGCTGAAGTGAATGAAATCGTGTAAATCCCTGTGTTCCAATTGAATGGAAGGGGAAAGCGTCTCGATGAGCCTTCCCCGAAGGGGTGGCATGGTAATCCGAAATACTTTGAAAATGGTCCGAAATGGGCCCGAAACGAGCCCGAAGATCCTCGGAAAATGGGTGCAAAAATGGCCCGTCTTCAATGAAGACCGGGCCATTGGACGGGGATTCGAGCGGGTGTCAGCCCTGAGGTTCGGGATCGTTGGGAGTGCCGTAGTCCATGGAGGCGGCCGAACCGATGATGCCGACGACGCGGTTGAAGAGCGACTGCAGCTCGAGGTGCAGGGCGGAGGTGTCGATGGCGCCCGACAGACCGCGGGAGACGCGCTCCATGTGGCGTAGCGTCAGCTCGTAGCTGTCGCGCAGGATCGCCTCGCGCTCGTTGTTGAGCGTGTTGCAGAGGGCGCGGCGCTTCTCAAGGTCCTTCTCGGCGAGAATCATGGCAAGCTGCTCGAGGCAGACGCCGACCCGGTGATGCAGGGCCTGAAGCTCCTTGAGGCCGTCGGGCGTGAACGAGCGGTTCTTGCGGCACTTCTCGTTCATGATGACCGTGATGATGCGGTCGATCGTGTTGAGGGCGACCTTGATGCTGCCGTTGGCGTTCTTGAGGTACTGCCACTCGATCGCCTCGGCCGTGGTGAGCTGGCCGCGCATGACGAGCCCGAGGTAGCGTGTCATCGTGCTCGTGCGCTGGTTGATGTAGTTGCCGCGATCATGCAGGATGAGGATCTCGCCGTCGGCGGGATTGATGCGGAGCATGATCTCGATGTCGTGCCAGAAGCTGCGCACGTCGCCCGTGATGCGCTGCAGCTCCGTGCGCGCAACGTTGAGGGACATGCCGCTCGAGATCAGGTTTTCCTTCGCGAAGAGGTCTGCGGCCTCGCCGCCCGTCTTGGCATCAGCCTTCTTTTCCGGGATGATGCGGTCGGCAATCCTTGCGAAGGGCTTGATGATGAAGAGGCCCGTGCCCGAGATGATCAGGTTGAGCGTGACGTGGAAGTAGATGATGCTGTCGGGGATCGCGCCGAAGCCCTCGGCGATGAAGGGGCACGTTGCGAGCAGCAGGGCCGTGAACGAAAGCGTCACGGTGCGCCACATCGTGTTGGCGACCGGACCGCGGCGGCCGATGCGCGAGGCGGTCATCGTGGTCATGAGCGCAAGGATCGTGCTTTCGATGTCCGCGCCGAGCGCCACCCAGAGGCCCGTGGAGACGGGGATGACGCCTGCGGTGACGAGGCCTGAGGTGATGATCACGGCGGCAAGGCTCGAGAAGCAGCCGAAGCCGAGACACAGGCCGAGCAGTACGGCGAGGATCGGCGAATGGGAGATCTCGAGGAAGAGAGGCGCGAGCTCCGTGCTCGTTCGCAGCGGCATCGTGGCGGCCACGATGAGGCTGAGCGCAAGCATGATGATGCCCAGGCCGATCAGGATGCGGCCGAACTGGCCCTGACGCGTGTCCGCCTTGCGCATGAAGAAGAGGCAGGTGCCGATGAAAATCAAGAGCGGCGACAGGAACGAAAGGTCGAAGGTGAGCACGCGGGTCATCAGGGCCGAACCGAAGTCGGCACCGAGAATCGTCGCGAAGGCCATGTTGGTGGTGAGAAAGCCTTCGGCCTGAATGCTCGCCACGATGAGCGTGGCGGCGGTGGAGCTCTGGAGAAGAGATGCGAGCGTGGTGCCCGACGCCATGGCGATGGCCCGGTTCTTGAGCCGGACGGAGAGGAAGTCCTTGAGGGCCACACCGAAGGTGCGGAGCATCCCGGTCTTGACCATGTAGGCTCCCCAGAGCAGGAGGGCGATGCCTCCGGCCATGTGGATGAGCGACTGCATAAAAGCCTGCCTCCGTGGAAAAATGTGTTGAAAATAGGCGGATGTCTTTCGATATTAACGGAAGGTCCGTTCAAAGTGCTCTTCCTGCGGGAAAACGCTTTGTAGCTAAGCCTCGGTACAATGTGCCCATCAGGGCATGCCGCGCCTGCGGAGGCCACGGGACAAGAAGGAGAAACGGATGAGTGAAGCCACGAAGGTGGTCGGGCTCGTGTGCGCGGCCGGCGTCGGCAGCCGCATGGGGCTCGGATCTCCCAAGCAGTACATGAAGTTCGGCTCGGAGGCGATGCTCGTGCACACGGTGCGCGCCCTTCGAGCCGTCGAGCGCATGGGCGAGATCGTCGTGGTCGTGAGCCCGACGGATCCCTACATCGACGACGTGGCGCGCCACTTTCCTGAAAACGTCAGGGTGCTGCGCTGCGGCGGCAGGGAGCGTGCGGAGTCGGTCGTCAACGGCCTTCTCAACGCAGGGTTCGACAGGGACGCGTGGGTGCTCGTGCATGATGCGGCGAGACCCTGCCTGAAGCCGAGCGAGGCCGCCCGCCTCATCGACGAGGTGCTCGCCGACGGCGGTGTCTCGGGCGGCATCCTCGCCGTACCCGTCGCCGACACGATCAAGCGTGCGGACAAGAGCCGCATGATCCTCGAGACGGTGCCGCGCTCGGATCTGTGGCGCGCGGCCACCCCGCAGATGTTCCGCGTGCACGACCTCGTCGAGGCGCTTTCGGGCGACCTCGCGGGGATCACCGACGAGGCGAGCGCCATGGAGAGGCTCGGCCGTCCCGTCAGGATCGTGCCGGGACGCACTACCAACATCAAGGTGACCGAACCCGCCGACGGCGTGCTCGCGAGCCTCATCTTAGGAGACGGCGCCGTGGTGCCCTTCCGCGTAGGTCAGGGATACGATTCCCATCGATTGGTCGAAGGCCGTCCGCTCATTCTGGGCGGCGTGCAGATTCCGTTTGAACTCGGCCTTGACGGCCACTCGGACGCCGACGTGCTCCTGCACGCCGTGACCGACGCCGTGCTCGGCGCTGCCGCCCTCGGCGACATCGGACAGCACTTCCCGCCCTCGGATCCGAAGTGGAAGGGCGCGGACAGCCGCGTGCTCCTCAGGGCCGTCGTGGCGCTCGCAAGACAGAAGGGCTGGACCGTCGTCAACTGCGACGCGACGATCGTGGCCGAACGCCCGAAGATCGGCCCCCACATGCCCGCCATCAGGGCCTCGCTCGCCGAGACGCTTGGCGTCTCCGAAGAGGTGGTCAACGTCAAGGCGAAGACCAATGAGAGGATGGACGCCGTCGGACGCATGGAGGGCATGATGGCTCAGGCCGTCGTGCTGATGAGCAGGATGGCTTGAGGCGAATCTGAAGCCCGTCCCAACAGGGAAAGGGCCGCTCGTGAGAGCGACCCCTTCGTGGTGCGCCCCGCATGGGCGATCTCTACAGGGTGAAAGTCCCGAAGGCAGG